>Ga0206858_1005_pt1:90000-94464 | contig 94464 bp, 86 predicted proteins | sample Alteio_BWOrgCont_46_FD_152622 | JGI IMG/M metagenome (GOLD analysis project Ga0206858, IMG submission 152622) | Enriched cells from forest soil in Barre Woods Harvard Forest LTER site, Petersham, Massachusetts, United States -... | ecosystem: Environmental > Terrestrial > Soil >... | reverse complement strand
ATTCTTCCAACATACCTTCAATTGCAATGGCAAATAATTGCAACTGGTATGGCAATGACTTGTTCGATTGTTATTGTATTTTTTCGTCGGATATTCAGTATGGATTGCACTGAAGAATTAAGCACTATAAATTCTCTAACGAATTTCTACTCTAAATTAGACCAACAGCATTCTGCATATAATGATTTAGGTGAAGAGAAGAATACTTTAGTTGCAGCAGACTGGCAGCGTAAAACGCAAGCTATTTTAACATCACCTACTGATGAAATAGCACAAAAAGTAGAGAATAAAAATAATAAATAATTATTAAAACGGTCGCACGACCGCCAAAATAATAATCGCAATTAAAAACACCACTGGAACCTCATTAAAAATCCGATAAAACCGACTTGAATGTCGGTTTTTATTTTGGGCAAATTGTTTTAGGTAATAGCCACACATGTGATGGTAGCCAATTAATAGTACGACTAATAATAATTTGGCATGCATCCAGCCGGCAGTTTTATAAATAGCCCAGTGGCTTCCGATTAATCCGAGGCCAAAAAATATGGTTAGTAGCATGCATGGGATCATGATGTAGTAATAGAGTTTTCGCTCCATGACTTTAAAGCGCTCAAGGCTAATCGTATCAGTGGCTTCGCTGTGATAAACGAATAAACGGGGTAGATAAAAAAGGCCTGCAAACCAGCAGACTATGAAAATAAGGTGAAAGGCTTTGATCCATAACATCAGAAAACTCCTCGAGATAGCTCTAAAGCTACGGTAATCCTTTGACGATAAGAAAGCAAGTTAGTTGAGAATAGTGGCTTGTAAGCATTAATTTATTAATACCGTAAGACAATCGCCATTGATATTCTTAAGTATCTGATAATAAAGAAATAAAAAGTGACAGAAATTTGTCGTTTTATTTGATTTAGTGAAATACATGTGATATATTCAAAATAAGTTAAATAACTTTTAGAGGGTAAAATGCCAATTTCAGAAAAACGTACAAAAGAGATTATTGAGGATATTGCAATTTTAGCAAGCCATTTTCTGTTGTTGTGCACGGCTGGCAAACCTATCAGTGAAGATGAAGGTGAAGGTGACAAACTTAGTGCTAATATTCTGCATAATAAAGATGCAATTATAGCGTGCCAAGAGTTAATTGTTGATTTAAAAAAACAACTAGTCAATGATGATTTAAATAAAGCTTTGAGAGCATCTATTACTTTTAGTCATCTAACAGAACAAGAACAAGCTCCACTGGTAGCATTTGTTTTGACCGCTGAAGATCTATTAATAACTCTTCAGGGAAAACCCGGTACAAATGATGGGGCTAATAATGAAGTAAATGAGCAGCCTGAATTTAACTTGAACCATCATATTTCTCTACCTCAAGGTTTATCAGATACTACATTGGCTGCAATAGAACGAAGGCAGAATCCTAAAGTGCTTCATAATTATTTGACGGATACTAGAGAGGAATTAACTACTAAAATCTGGTGTCTACGTCTTACAAGATTTTTCTTAGGTTGGTGGAAGTCTGAGAAAGATTGTCATTCTATCGATAAAAAGATTGAATGTTTAGTTGAGTTACGAGCAGTTTTGGAGTCACAACAAAAACAATCTTCAACTTCAGTTGAGAGAGTGCACGCAGTTGTTGAAAGATGGAAAGATATAAACTGTAATTATCAAAATGTCAGTGAAGTGAGAGATAAAGTAAAGGTCCCTGACTCGCAAGCTATCGTTGATAAGATAACCGACGATACTCGTGTGATATTCAAAAAGAAATAGGAATTTTAGAAAGCAAAAAAACCGGCATATGCCGGTTTTTTTACACCGTCATATTTGTACACTATGTTATAATGCCTAAAACCAAGGAATAATTATGTCTGAAGCACAACTAAAACCTGAATTCGCACCCATGCCCATGCTAGATTTCACTTTGGCGGCAGCCAATAAAGTGTTTTCACTTATTCAAGAAGAGGGTAATCCTAGCTTGAATTTGCGTGCTTATATTGTTGGGGGTGGTTGCTCTGGATTTCAGTATGGTTTTACTTTTGATGAAGTGATTAATGCTGATGATCAAGTGATTGAAAAAAATCTTGATGAAGAAGACGATGAAGGTGAGGGCGGTAGTGGTGGGCGTGGATTGGTGAAATTATTGATTGATCCCATGAGTTTTCAATATTTAATGGGCGCGCAGATTGATTATACTGAAGGGATTGAAGGCGCGCAGTTTGTGATACGTAATCCGAATGCACAAACGACTTGTGGATGTGGTTCTTCTTTCTCAGTATAAAGATATGAACATGGAAAAAAGTTTTAACAAAATTCTTCAAGGCTATAAAGATTTTCGTGATAAATATGCGCATGGCGATGAGTCTGTGATGCAATATTTATCGCATTATGGCCAAAAACCTCAAATCATGGTCGTGGCTTGTTGTGACTCGCGTGTAGATCCTGCTTTAATTTTACAATGTGACCCGGGTGATTTATTTGTGGTACGCAATGTCGCTAATATTGTTCCGCCCTATGAAAAAGATGAAATGCATCACGGTACCAGCGCAGCACTAGAATTTGGCGTGCGTAATTTAGAAGTGCAAAATTTAATTCTATTAGGACACAGTCAGTGCGGCGGGATTCAAGCCTTACTCGATAATCATACAGAAAATGATTTTATTTCTAGCTGGGTTTCACTGATAAAAACTAATCATTGCCATATTGGAGAATCAGACGATTGTGCAAAAGCGGCTTTGAAGCAATCTTATCAAAATTGTTTAACATTTCCTTGGATTGCTGAAAAAGTAGAACAGGGGAAATTAATTATTCATTTATGGTTTTTTGATATTAAAACAGGACAGATATTTAAATACTCTGATGTCCATGATCAATATCAAGAATTAAGTTAAATATACTGTACCTACAAGATGTGGCGCAGTGCTGCCTGTGATGTCTTTCAAATTTAATTTATGATTCTCTAAACGTTGCTTGGCAAGCCAAGCCATTAACATGGCTTCTAGCCAATGTGGATCAATGTTTAATTTTCCAGTTGTGTGAACCAAAACAGTTCCCGCATTATTTTGTAAACGTTCCATCAGATATTCATTGGCAGCGCCGCCACCACAAATATAGATTGCATCGGTGTTTGATGCGTATTGTTTAATTGCATTCATAATACTTTTTGCAGTGAGTTCTGTCAGTGTTGCTTGCACATCAACGGCAGGCATGGCTTGAAATTTTTCTAAATATTGATTTAAGCAATTTAAATTAAAATCATCACGGCCAGTGCTTTTCGGCGGTTGTTTATTAAAATAAGGATCGGATAATAATGCGGTTAAGAGATCTGCGTGAATTTTACCTTGGCGCGCCCATAGACCATTTTCATCATAGGGTTTGTGAATATGTTGTAATGCCCAAGCATCGATTAATACATTACCTGGGCCGGTATCAAAACCCTTGATATCTTTGTTTTTAGATAACACAGTGACATTCGCAAATCCGCCTATATTCACAATCGCGCGATTTTCTATTTCTGATTGCATAAACGCTTGATGAAATAATGGGGCTAAGGGCGCACCTTGTCCGCCGAGAGCAATATCATGGCGTCTAAAGTCTGCAACTACAATAATTCCCGTATTGACTGCAATCACATGCGGGTCACCAATTTGTAAGGTATAAGGGAAAGGTTGATGCGGAAAATGGCGCAGCGTTTGGCCATGACTGCCTATGGCTTTAATATCAGATGCCTTAAGTTTATTTTTATCTAATAAATGATTGACAGCTTGTGCAAACAATAGGCCTAATTCGACATCTAACTGACAGACTTTATTTAAATCATGCAGTTTATGTTCACTTAAGTGTAACAATGCATGTTTAATATGTTCCGGCATGGGATGTAAACAAGTGTCTAATAATTGAACATGCTGTTGATCAAATGAAACTAAAGCAGCATCAATGCCGTCAAAGCTTGTGCCTGACATTAAGCCGATAAACAAATCGGGCATTATTATGCACCTTGTTTAGGTGTATTAGGATTATCTTTTGTTTCAGCTTCAGCCAACTGAATGTTTTGATAATTGCTAAGTTGGTTCATGACATCTTTTGCATAAGCCAAAAATTGGTTTTTATGGCGAGCTTCAATAGGTTGAGAGTTAGGTAGTTTCACCGTCAGTGGATCGACATGAACGCCATTGACACGGAATTCATAATGTAAATGTGCGCCAGTGACCATACCTGTTTTACACACATAACCGATAATTTGTCCTTGTTTAACTTTTGTACCATTTCTCATGCTGGGTGCAAAGCCATTTAAGTGTGCGTATAAGGTTGAATAAGTAGTGCCGTGTTTGATTTCAATGACTTTACCATATCCACGTTGTGTTCCAGCAAGTGAAATCACACCATCACCTACGGCGCGAACGGGAGTGCCAATAGGTGCGGCATAATCTACACCTTTGTGAGCGCGAATCGTATGTAATA
>Ga0206858_1005_pt1:0-85000 | contig 94464 bp, 86 predicted proteins | sample Alteio_BWOrgCont_46_FD_152622 | JGI IMG/M metagenome (GOLD analysis project Ga0206858, IMG submission 152622) | Enriched cells from forest soil in Barre Woods Harvard Forest LTER site, Petersham, Massachusetts, United States -... | ecosystem: Environmental > Terrestrial > Soil > Temperate... | reverse complement strand
TCGTGTTAATTAAGATCCAGGGGTAGAGCACTGTTTCGGCTAGGGGGTCATAGCGGCTTACCAAACCGATGCAAACTCCGAATACTGGATTCTTGTATCACGGGAGACACACGGCGGGTGATAACGTCCGTCGTGAAAAGGGAAACAACCCAGACCGTCAGCTAAGGTCCCTAAAAACAGTTAAGTGGGAAACGTAGTGGGAAGGCATAGACAGCCAGGAGGTTGGCTTAGAAGCAGCCATCTTTTAAAGAAAGCGTAATAGCTCACTGGTCGAGTCGGCCTGCGCGGAAGATTTAACGGGGCTAAACTGTTTACCGAAGCTGCGGGTGCTAGATTTTTATCTAGCGCGGTAGAGGAGCGTTCTGTAAGCCAATGAAGGTGTGTTGAGAAGCATGCTGGAGGTATCAGAAGTGCGAATGCTGACATAAGTAACGATAATGCGGGTGAAAAACCCGCACGCCGAAAGTCTAAGGTTTCCTGCGCCATGCTAATCAGAGCAGGGTGAGTCGGGTCCTAAGGTGAGGTCGAAAGGCGTAATCGATGGAAAACAGGTTAATATTCCTGTACTACATAGTTCTGCGATGGAGGGACGGAGAAGGCTAGGTCATCTCGCGATTGGTTGTGCGAGTCTAAGCGTGTAGGGAGTTTGTCTAGGTAAATCCGGATGAATAATTCTGAGACGTGAATGCGAGTCTCCTTGGAGACGAAGTGATTGATGCCATGCTTCCAAGAAAAGCTTCTAAGCATAAGGGCTATGTACCCGTACCGTAAACCGACACAGGTGGACAAGTAGAGAATACTCAGGCGCTTGAGAGAACTCGGGTGAAGGAACTAGGCAAAATAGTACCGTAACTTCGGGAGAAGGTACGCCCCAAGTATGTGAAGGCACTTGCTGCCGGAGCAGAAAGGGGTTGAAGTGACCAGATGGCTGCGACTGTTTATCAAAAACACAGCACTTTGCTAACTCGTAAGAGGATGTATAAGGTGTGACGCCTGCCCGGTGCCGGAAGGTTAATTGAGGGGGTTAGCGTAAGCGAAGCTCTTGATCGAAGCCCCGGTAAACGGCGGCCGTAACTATAACGGTCCTAAGGTAGCGAAATTCCTTGTCGGGTAAGTTCCGACCTGCACGAATGGCGTAACGATGGCCATGCTGTCTCCACCCGAGACTCAGTGAAATTGAAATCGCTGTTAAGATGCAGTGTATCTGCGGCAAGACGGAAAGACCCCGTGCACCTTTACTATAGCTTTACACTGGACTTTGAATAGGTTTGTGTAGGATAGGTGGGAGGCTTTGAAGCGAGGACGCCAGTTCTCGTGGAGCCAACCTTGAAATACCACCCTGGCCTATTTGAGGTTCTAACCTGACTCCATTATCTGGAGTGGGGACAGTGTATGGTGGGTAGTTTGACTGGGGCGGTCTCCTCCTAAAGAGTAACGGAGGAGCGCGAAGGTACCCTCAGCGCGGTCGGAAATCGCGCAATGAGTGCAAAGGCATAAGGGTGCTTGACTGTGAGAGTGACAATTCAAGCAGGTACGAAAGTAGGTCTTAGTGATCCGGTGGTTCTGAATGGAAGGGCCATCGCTCAACGGATAAAAGGTACGCCGGGGATAACAGGCTGATACCGCCCAAGAGTTCATATCGACGGCGGTGTTTGGCACCTCGATGTCGGCTCATCACATCCTGGGGCTGTAGCCGGTCCCAAGGGTATGGCTGTTCGCCATTTAAAGTGGTACGCGAGCTGGGTTCAGAACGTCGTGAGACAGTTCGGTCCCTATCTGCCGCAGACGTTGGAAATTTGAGAGGAGCTGCTCCTAGTACGAGAGGACCGGAGTGGACGTACCTCTGGTGTTCCGGTTGTCACGCCAGTGGCATTGCCGGGTAGCTATGTACGGACGGGATAACCGCTGAAAGCATCTAAGCGGGAAGCCCACCTCAAGATGAGATTTCCCGGGGCTTGACCCCCTAAAGGTTCGTTGAAGATTACGACGTTGATAGGCAAGGTGTGTAAGCATAGTAATATGTTGAGCTAACTTGTACTAATTAACCGTGTGGCTTGACCATATATCACTTAAGTTTATTTGAATTTTATTCATCAAGACGGTTTTATTCTAAAGTGTTAAAAACGTATGTTATTATGTTTTTTTACATAAAAGTTTATGCCTGGCGGCCATAGCGAGTAGGTACCACCTGATCCCATCCCGAACTCAGAAGTGAAACTACTTAGCGCCAATGATAGTGTGGGGTTTCCCATGTGAAAGTAGGTCACTGCTAGGCACCCTCCAAAGAGAACCCGTTGTTATTTAGCAACGGGTTTTTTGCTATATTATTTTTCAATAATATATAGTGGATTTGCTGATATACTTACCTAAATACAAGGGAAAATATCATGCAAACTTCAATATTTTTAGCACAGTTTTTTGCTATTTATTTTTTAATTATTAGCATACCTCTATTATTCTGCACCGATTCGTTTAGACATCGTGCAAAAGCCTATATGAAAGACGATGCAGCAATGCTATTGGGTGGGATTATTGCCTTAATTTTAGGTGTTGTTTTAATTTTAATTCATTCTATCTGGGTATATGACTGGCGTCTGTTAGTGACTTTGCTAGTTTGGCTTACTTTCATTAAGGGTATAGTCCATGTAGTATGTCCCAAAATAGCACAACATATGATGGAGCAAATGAGTAACTTGCTGGCTTATCGTATTAGCGGCGCAATTTGTTTATTATTAGCTATATTTTTAGGTTACCATGGCTTTGATATTAAAATTTAAGGATTAACAATGAGACGTCGGCTTTATTTTTTATTACCTGATATTCATCATGCAAAAGGGATTGTAAACGAGTTATTATTATCACGTATTGATGAAAAGCATATCGCCCTGATTGCCCGTGAAGATGTTGAACTTGATAGTTTACCTGAAGCTTCTTTTTTACAAAAATCTGATTTTATACCCGCCCTAGAACGTGGTGCTTTATTAGGTGGTGCTACTGGTCTATTAGCAGGATTAGTCGCTGTATCTATTCCAGGGATGAATGCAGTATTAGCCGGTTGGGTGATATTAACAGGAACAACTATTGCTGGCGCTGGGATGGGTGCACTTGCCAGTACTTTAATTGCGGTTGATGTACCTAATCGCCGGCTCAAAGAATTTCAGGTTGCCATAGAAAAGGGCCAAGTACTCATGTTGGTTGATGTGCCTTTTGAACGCGTCGAAGAAATTTCCAAGGTCATTAAAAAACATCACAAAGAAGTTAATATTGAAGGTGTTGAACCCACCATACCCCCATTTCCCTAAACTATGTGAGTAAATATGGAATCTCTAATTCTTTACACGGATTATTTGGCAGGTATTGCCCGCAGCTATCCTTTTATTATTTTATTGTTGGGTACAGGTATTTATTTAACCGTACGTTTGCGCGGAATTCAATTTCGCGAATCACGTTATGCATTTAAAATTATGCTTGGAAAAAAAGATGCAGAAGAAGGTGGTCGTGGTGAAGTATCTAATTTCGAAGCGGTTGCTACAGTATTATCAGGCACTATAGGCACGGGTAATATTGCCGGGGTTGCCACTGCAATCACATTAGGTGGTCCTGGTGCTTTGTTTTGGATGTGGGTTACTGCATTATTGGGTATGGCGATTAAATTTGCCTGTTGTTTACTGGGTCATCATTTTCGTCGTGTTGATGAAACAGGTGAAATTGCCGGCGGACCTATGTATACCCTGAAATATGGCTTAAATATGCCGATTTTAGGCGGGGCATTTGCGGTGTTTACTTTACTTGCAGCATTTACTACCGGCGCAATGGTACAAACACACTCGGTTGTTGATGGACTTATTTATGTGATGCCGCAGGCAAGCGATTATAAATTATTATTTGGTGTCGTAATTGCTATTTTTGTAGGTGTGGTTATTTTAGGCGGCGTTAAACGCATTGCTCGGATTGCTTCTATTGTCGTACCGTTTATGGCAATAGCTTATTGCGGCGCAGGACTTTTGATTTTATCCACTCACGTTACTGAAATTCCCAAAGCATTTGGAATTATTTTTCATTATGCTTTAAGTCCAAGTGCAGCAGGCGGTGCAGCTTTAGGCTTGGCAATTCAATATGGCGTATTACGTGCTTTATTTGCAAGTGAAGCAGGGCTTGGCACCGCACCGATTGGACTTGCTGCTGCAAAAACCAATTACTCTGTACATGCAGGATTATTAGGTATGATTGGCCCTTGGATTGATACGATGATTATTTGTACCATGACGGGTCTCGTGATTATTATTACTGGTGCTTGGAATGTCGCAGGGACTGAAGGTTTAATTGGTGCGGGTTTATCTGCTTATGCTTTTGAAAATGGCTTAACCAAATTATTTGGTGAACTTGCAGGGACAGTAGGTGCTTGGACAGTTGGGCTGGGCTTAGTATTTTTTGCTTATACCACGATTATCGCATGGGCCTATTATGGCGATCGCGCAATACAGTTTTTAATGGGTGCCAAAGCGGTATTACCTTTCCGACTTGTTTTTATTTTATTTACTGTGTTTGGCGCCTTAAGTCCGTTACATTTAGCATGGAATTTTGCAGATATTGCGAATGTGTGTATGGCGATCCCCAATTTGATTTCAATTATTTTATTGGCAAGTTTAGTGAAGAAATCGCAAGAAAATTATTTTGAAAATAAACATTTACAATTAAGATGACAGCATTCTCCTTTCGGTCACAATGACATCTAACGGAATGTCATGTGCCTCAAGGCTTAATTGATCCACTTGTTGAAAATGATATGCAAGTCCTACCAAATAAGGTTTGTGTGTTGAAGAATGTTTTAAAAATGCAAAAGTCCTATCATAATAACCTTTACCCATACCTAAACGATTGAGGCGTTCATCAAACGCAACAAGTGGCACAAATACAAGATCTAATTGCCAAATAGGAATATGATTTTTAACATCATCTATTACAGGTTCTAGAATACCAAAACGATTAGCAACCAAGTGATCGCCAGGAGCATAAGGTAAAAAACACAATGTGCCAATTTTTTGTGAGTGCAATACGGGTAGATAACATTTCTTACCTGCGTTGTGTGCTTCTAACAGTATTCGTTCTGGATTAAGTTCATTTTGTGCACTTAAGTAAAATGCAATATGTTGACTAAAACGATAACGAGGTAAATGTATAACCTGTTCATATACTTGATTTGCAGCATTGTTTTGCTGCACTAAAGATAATGCGCAGCGCTCTGCGCGAATATGTTGACGAATTTTATTTTTACTATTATTCATGATGATAAAAGCACGGCCCCCAAGCGGTAAGAGGTGTTTTGAACCTTTTGGTTCAAGTGGTATTCTCGAGGTTCGCTTTAGGCTTCCCAGTCAAGCTGGGCTTGCACACCACAAACACTATTCTCGAACACCTTAAGATAAGAAAAATATAGTTCTAAAACACAATTTCCTATCGTACTTGGTAGCCTATGCTTACAATTTAAATATACCATAATATAAGTGGTATGTTAAGTGCATTAGTGATAGTTCAGCCTATCACCAATTGTTCGATTTTATTTAAATGAGTTTCTAAATCATTTTGTAATGACAGTAGTTCATGGGTAGAATTGAGTGCGACTAAAATAGCGATTTTCTCTATAGTTGCACTGGGGTTTTGAGCTTGGATTGCGTGCATTTTTTGATCAAGGGTGCGAGCAGCCTTATGTAAGTTATTCAGCTCTTCATTGCTTGTTGCAGTAACTCGCAATGGTTTTCCTAAAATCATAATATCTAGCTTATCATTCATGAGGCACTTCCACTTTAGTTAATTGACCCAGTATTTGCTCTATTTTTTTCTTGGCGAGTGTGTTTTTTTCTTGCAGTACTCGGTTTTCCTGCTGCAATTGGATTAGGTATTTTTCAATTTTTGAAAGTCGTTCTTTGAGGCTCATAGCATTCCTTGCATTACAGCGCGAGATGATTACAGTATAATGTACGTTATGGAAAGTCAACTATCGTTTGAAACAATCTATCAGCTACTTGAGCCTTTTGAGCCTCCGGTTGGTCCTGCCTATTTACATGGCTTATGGTGTGGTCTGATTGCGGGCGAACAATATTGTAAGCCACAAGACTGGGTTGATTTAGCCTGGGATGCAACTGATGTATGGCCAACATTAAGCCAAAAAGCACAAGCCCTATTATTACAATTGGCAGAACAAACCATTGTGGGTTTAAGTACGTTTGATTTTGGTTTTTGGTTATTGTTGCCAGATGATGAGGTCACTTTGCAGCTGCGAGCAGATGCGCTCAATGATTGGTGTGAAGGATTTGTTTATGGTTTACACAATCAACGTTATCAACATACGTTACTGACAGGAGATGGTGCACAAGCATTGGCAGATATCACTAAGATCGGTGAGATAGATTTTGGCATTATCGAGTGCGAAGAAGAAGAGCAATCTTACATGGAGATTGTTGAATTTGTGCGTATAGCGGTGTTGACAATACACCAAAACTTTTTAGAAAACACGGGGAATCAAGGTGGACCAATTGCCGTACATTAACAGGCGTCATCAATTGATGCAACAAATGGGCGCGGATACAGTGGCTATTATTTTTAGCGCACCGCCAACGTATCGCAGTCGTGATAGTGAATATGCATATCGACAAAATAGTGATTTTTATTATTTGACGGGTTTTTGTGAAGCACATGCAGTGCTGATATTAAGCCCAGGAACCTCTACGCCCGTGACCTTATTCAATCAAGCACCCGATCCTAAAATGGAGCAATGGACAGGTCCACGCATAGGACAACAAGATGCAGTGAACCATTATGGCGTAGATGCAGCATTTTCTATCGATCAAATTGATGAAAAACTTCCAGCATTATTAGCCAATAAAAAATTGATTTATTTCCCATGGGGGGAAAACAGTATTCGCGAGCGCATGTCAAAATGGATAAAACAAGCCATGCAAAATACACGTTACATGCCTTGGCCTGATTTAACTGCGTTGCAAAAATTAATTGAAACCATGCGCTTAATTAAAAGTCCGGAAGAAATTGAGTTATTAAAAGAATCGGCGCGTATTTCTGCACATGCGCATAATCATGCGATGCAATTTATTAAGCCTGGCATGATGGAGTATCAACTCGCTGGTGAATATATTCACCAGTTTACACAACATGGCGCACGTGATATTGCTTATTTACCGATAGTGGGCGGTGGTAAAAATGCCTGCATATTACATTATATTGCAAATAATGATGTGTTACGTGATGGTGATTTAGTATTAGTCGATGCGGGTTGTAAGTATCAATATTATTGTGCAGATATTAGTCGTACCTTTCCTGTTAATGGTCGATTTACCGATACACAGCGTGCAGTATATAATGCGGTGCTCAATGCTTATCTTGCGGGACTTGAAAAAATGAAACCGGGCAGTGACTGGACTTTTGTACGCAGCGCAGTTGATGAAAGTCTGAAACTTGGGTTACGCGATTTAAAATTACCGGGTGAATTATCTGAATATTTTATGCATGGCCCAGGGCATTGGTTGGGACTTGATGTGCATGATGCTGGCCCTTACAAAATAGATGAAAAGCCAACAATATTTAAACCCGGAATGGTATTAACTTTAGAGCCAGGCTTGTATATTAATGATTGGCAGATAGGGATTCGAATTGAAGATGATATTCTTATTACAGAGCAAGGCCATGAAGTGCTAAGTAAAGACTCACCGATTTTACCTGAAGATATTGAGCAGTTGATGCGATGACAGATGATTATGACATTATCATTGTAGGCGCAGGATTTGTAGGTTTAACTTTAGCTTTTGCATTTTCACAGAAACATAAACGTGTTGCACTTATTGAAGCTAAAGAAAAGCGTGAAAAAAAACACCAACATGAAATAGATTCGCGAGCACTTGCCTTATCATCTGCATCAAAACAAATATTAGAGCGTTTCAACATTTGGCAGCATTTGCAAGCTGTGCCTATTAATGAAGTTCAGGTTTCAGAGCAAGGTGGCTTTGGGAAATTATATTTAACTGCAAAAGAGCAAAATCTTGATGCATTAGGTTATGTGATGCGTGCGCATCAGTTAGGTGAAACATTGTTAAGCTTATGCGAAGCCCAGAAAAATATTACTTGGTTTTGTCCGGCCATACTTGAAGGTATCAGTCAAGAGCAGCAAAAAATAATAGCAAAGTTAAATAATCATACCGCTATTTCAGCTGCTTTATTAGTCATTGCCGAAGGTGTAGATTCATTGACGCGTACACAATTATCATTTGCAACTAAGTCGCGTGATTATGAACAAATAGCCATGGTGGCTAATATCAGTTTAAGTCACGCGCCTACAGGTATTGCGTATCAACGTTTTACTCCGCAGGGGACAATCGCATTATTACCTTTAAATGATAAACGTTTTACCGTTGTATGGACCGTAAAAAAGGATCAATATCATGACTGGGCGGACAATGAATTTTTAGAAAAAATACAATCGTTTATCGGTTTTCAATTAGGTACAGCTTACGATGTAGGCCCACGACAGTCTTATCCATTAAAAGCCGTATTTGTTGAAAAAGCTTATGATAATCGCTTGTTATTAATGGGTAATGCAGCGCATACCTTGAATCCAATTGCAGCGCAGGGATTCAATTTAACATTGCGTGATATTGAGTGTTTATTAAATGAGTCTTCTTTAGAACGTTATCAAGAAAAAAGAATACAAGATCAAAAGAACATGTTACGTTTCACTGATACGTTGGTGAATTTATCTTCTATGAAATATGCAAAGCACTTACGTAGTTTCGGATTAGGCAGTTTGAATTGTTTACCTTTTGCCAAACGACGTTTGTTTGAACATTTATTGGGGTATTAATGCAACACACGCATGATGTCATTATTATTGGCGCAGGTATCGCTGGCAGTGCGATGGCCTTAGCGCTCGCCAAACAGGGCTTGCGAGTTGCTTTAATAGATAAACAACAGCCAAGTCCCATCACGGCAGAAATGAATTTACGGGTGAGTAATATTAACTTGGTTTCTGAACAATTTTTAAATACTTTGGGTGTTGTATTCCCAGAAAACAGACGAGGTCTTTTTAAACATATTAAAATATTGCAAGAAAATAGCGCGCAGCACTTAGATTTTTCTGCATCTCTGTTAAGGCTGCCTTATCTCGGAAGTATTATTGAAAATAATGTTTTAGTGAATTTAATGCAAGATATATTGCAAAAACAATCGGGTGTAAATTGCTATTTTGCAGTGACAGCAGAAAAATTTGTAATTAATAAAACTGCAGCGCTAGCATATTTGTCGAAAATGGGTGTATTAAGTGCGCCATTAGTGATAGGGGCAGAAGGCGCGCATTCTAGTCTGCTTGAGCATTGTGGAATTGCTCAAGCTCAAAAAAATTATGGACAAACTGCGTTGGTCGCCCATATTGCTACGCAACATTCACATGAGGAGATGGCGTATCAACGTTTTTTAACCTCGGGCCCGCTTGCATATTTACCCTTACACAATCAACATCATTGTTCAATTGTGTGGTCAAGCACGCCTTCGCATATTGATTATTTATCGGGTTTGAGTGATGAGGCATTTGCGCTTGAAGTTGCAACTAATATGTTGCATGAACTCGGTACAGTGGAAATAATTTCCAAGCGCGCCTGTTATCCTTTAGTCATGCGACATGCATCCCGTTATATTTCAGAGCGTGTTGCCTTGATTGGCGATACCATTCATACCCTTCATCCATTAGCAGGACAAGGTGCCAATTTGGGATTAATGGATGTTGCGTGTTTAGCGCAATGTATCAAAGATGCAAAAGAAAAAAATCGTGATATCGGTGATTGTGCACAATTGCGCCCCTATGAACGTAAAAGAAGGATGTCAAATACTTTGATGTTGCAAGCCATAAAATTATTGACAAAAAATCAGCAACCCTTTTTAGGATTACGTGCATTGGGGGTGAGTTGTCTTATTCATTCTCAATTTTTAAAGCGCATTATGATACAATTTGCACAAGGGGCCTATTATGATAGATAAGCAAGGTTATCGTGCCAATGTTGGAATTGTCCTTTGCAATAAGGACAATCAAGTACTATGGGCGCATCGATTAGCACAAGATGATAGGGCATGGCAATTTCCACAAGGTGGCATTCAACACAATGAACAACCTTTGCAAGCCATGTACCGTGAATTATATGAAGAAGTCGGTTTGATACCAGATGATGTTCAATTACTAGGTGAGACTCACGATTGGCTCGCATATGAATTTGAAAATACTAAACTGACATCACAAGGAGAGAAATATATTGGGCAAAAGCAAAAATGGTTTTTGTTACGCTTATTGGCTGCAGAATCTAAAATTTGCTTGAATAAAGGTGATTTACCTGAGTTTGATGCCTGGCGCTGGGTGGATTACGATTATCCCATTGCGCATATAGTGGCTTTTAAAAAACATGTTTATCAGCAGGCTTTAGAGTTGCTGCGCACTTATTTGTAACACGAGAGGAACCCGAGGCAACATGCTAAAAATGATGCAACGCATTATCCAAGAAGTAAATGCCGCACACAGTGCGCAAGAGGCATTACATATTGTTGTTGAAAGAGTATGTGAAGCCATTGGTGTGGAGGCTTGTTCTATTTTTGTATTAGATCGGTCTACCCATCGTTATATGCTCATAGCATCACGTGGCTTTAGAGAGGGCGTTAATGGTGTGATTAGTTTGGCTGAAGATCAAGGTTTAGTGGGTTTAGTAGGACAACGCGAAGAGCCCATTAATTTAAATAATGCCTCAGTTCATCCCAATTACCATTATATTCCTCGCACAGGTGAGGAAAAATATAAAGCTTTTTTAGGTGTGCCCATTATTCATCAACGACGTGTATTGGGTGTGTTGGTGGCGCAGCAAACAAAAGCCCGAATTTTTGGCGCAGATGAAGAAGCTTTTTTGGTGACAATTTCCACGCAGCTTTCGGATTTAATCGCTCATGCACAATCAGCTGGAGTTTTATCGCGAAGCACGAATCAAACTGATAAACGTATTGTTGGTATTCCTGGTGTCTCTGGTGTTGCAATAGGCACGGCTGTTATTGCTTATCCGCTGGCTTCTCTTGATGCGGTACCTGATAGAAAAGTAAAAGATATTGCAGTAGAAATCGATATATTCAACAAAGCACTGGTGCGTACCCGCGAAGAAATAAAAATGTTAAGCGAGCGCTTATCACATCATTTACCGCTTGAGGAACAAGATTTATTTGATGCTTATTTACGTATTCTTGATAATGAAAGTTTAGGCATTGAAGTGATTGCGGTGATTAAACAAGGTCAGTGGGCACAAGGCGCTTTAAAACAAGTCATTGCGCATCACTCTCGTTTGTATGAAGAAATGGATGATGCATATTTACGCGAAAGAGGCGCTGATTTACGTGATATTGGCAGGCGCGTTTTATCCTATTTGCAAGCTGATGCACGAGAAAAAATTATTTACCCAGAAAGAGCGGTATTAATGGGGGATGAAATCACGCCTGCACGGTTAGCAGAAGCGCCCCGCGAAAAAGTCGTTGCGATTGTGACTGCAAAAGGATCCATTAATTCCCATGTAGTCATCATTGCACGCGCGATGGGTATTCCTACTATTATTGGTGCAGAAGGATTATTGCTAAGTGATCTTGAAAACAAACCGGTCATAGTTGATGCTTATCATGGTGTGGTTTATATTGATCCGTCTAAAACCTTACTCGAAGAATTTGCTCGTCTTGAAGCCGAAGAAAAAGAACTTTCACGTAGCCTTGAAAAATTGCATGGCGTGCCTGCGCAAACACCCGATGGTTATCGCATTCCCTTATATGTGAATACAGGATTAGTGGGTGATATTCAAGCATCCTTAAGTGTTGGCGCAGAAGGTGTAGGTTTATATCGTACGGAAGTGCCTTTTATGGTACGCGATCGTTTTCCTTCAGAAGAAGAACAACGCATTATTTATCGGCAATTATTAGAAGCATTTACTCCGCGTCCTGTGACCATGCGTACACTGGATATTGGTGGCGATAAAGTTTTGCCTTATTTTCCAATAGAAGAACCGAATCCATTTTTAGGATGGCGTGGCATTCGTATTACCCTGGATCATCCGGAGATTTTTTTGGTGCAAGTGCGGGCCATGATTCATGCCAGTAAAGATTGTAATAATTTACAGATCATGTTGCCGATGATTACGAGTTTGCATGAAGTGATTGATGCTAAAGTCCTCATTACTCGAGCATATGAAGAATTACGTGAAGAAGGTCATGATGTGGTCATGCCGAAAATTGGTGCCATGATTGAAGTGCCTTCTGCGGTATATCAAGCAGAATTAATTGCGCAGCAAGTGGATTTTCTCTCTGTCGGTAGCAATGATTTAATTCAATATATTTTGGCTGTCGATCGTAATAATTTTAGAGTTGCAAATTTGTATGAAGGTTTACATCCTGCAATTATCAATGCCTTATTGCATATAGTCAGAGCCGCGCATGCACAAGATAAAAAAGTAAGTTTATGTGGGGAGATGGCCGGTGACCCCACTTGTGCTATTCTTTTACTGGCGATGGGCTTTGATTCACTCAGTATGAGTTCTGCAAGTCTTCCGCGGGTGAAATGGGTGATACGTAATTTTAATTTAAGCCGCGCGCAAGAATTATTACAAGAAGTATTACTCATGCATCATTCAAAAGCGATCCGCACACATTTAGAAAAGGCGCTTGAAGAATCGGGTTTAGGTGGTTTAATTCGCGCAGGGAAGTAATTGATATGTTTGATCTTGACCCCATACTCTTAGCCAGAATTCAATTTGCTTTTACAATAAGTTTTCATATCGTATTTCCAGCCCTCACCATAGGGCTTGCGAGTTTTTTAGTCGTCATTGAAGGTCTTTGGCTAAAGACGGGTAATTCCAATTATTATCAAATTTATAAATTTTGGATTAAAATTTTTGCAGTAGCCTTTGGTATGGGCGTAGTTTCAGGTGTGGTTATGTCTTACCAATTTGGGACGAATTGGTCGGTGTTTTCTGACAGAGTCGGAAATGTGATTGGACCTTTAATGGGTTTTGAAGTATTAACAGCATTTTTCTTAGAAGCGTCTTTTTTAGGGATTATGTTATTTGGCTGGGGGCGCGTGAGTCCGCGCATGCATTTTGTGGCAACGATTATTGTGGCTATTGGCACCATCATTTCTGCTTTTTGGATTTTAGCTGCCAATAGTTGGATGCAAACCCCGCAAGGTTTTGAGATGGGCGCAGATGGTCGCTTATATCCAACCAGTTGGTTAGAGATTGTTTTCAATCCGTCTTTTCCTTATCGATTTGCACATATGGTTACAGCCGCTTATTTAACTTCCGCGTTTGTGATTGGTGGTGTGGGTGCGTTTTATTTGTGGAATAAACGTCATATGCCGCAGGCCAAAATTATGTTAGGCATGGCGACTATGATGGCGATATTGGTTGCGCCTTTACAAGTATTTATCGGTGATTTACATGGTTTAAATACACTGGAACATCAGCCTGCAAAAGTCGCGGCAATGGAAGGGATTTGGGATACTGAAACTAATGCAGGCTTACGTTTATTTGCTTGGCCCGATCAAGAAACTGAAACGAATCATTATGAAATTATCATTCCACATTTAGCGAGTTTAATTTTAACTCACACATGGGATGGTGAAATAAAAGGCTTAAAAGAATGGCCTAAAGAAGACAGGCCGCCGGTGGCTTGGGTGTTTTTTTCTTTTAGAGTCATGGTTGGGATAGGTTTTTTAATGATATTGATTGGAATAGTTTCTACGATATATTATTTTCGTGGAAAATTATTTGACTCACGGCCACTGCAGGCTTGGTGGATGTTAATGATGCCATCTGGTTTTATTGCGCTACTTGCCGGTTGGTTTGTCACTGAAATTGGCCGTCAGCCTTATACTGCTTATGGTGTTATCCGCACAGTTGAATCTGTGTCTCCTGCAATATTAGGTCCACAAGTACTTTGGTCATTATTGGCTTTTGTTGTCATGTATACTTTGGTATTCGGCGCTGGCACTTATTATATTTTAAAGTTAATTTTTAAAGGGATCCCAGAAGGAGATCAACATGTTTGATTTTTCTACCATGATAGATTTACCTTTGATCTGGGGTGGCCTGATCGCTTTAGCGGTATTCTTATATGTGTTATTAGATGGTTTTGATTTAGGTGTAGGCATTATCTTTCCTTTTGCACCCAGTGATAAATGTCGCAATCGAATGATGAATTCAGTAGTACCGTTTTGGGATGGTAATGAAACTTGGTTAGTATTAGGTGGGGGTGGCATGCTAGCCGCTTTTCCATTGGCATATGCTATCTTAATGCCCGCATTTTATATGCCTATTATTATAATGTTATTGTGCTTGATCATGCGTGGTGTTGCCTTTGAATTTCGTTTTAAATCAGAAGGCTTGGGGCGTTTTTTATGGGATTATGCTTTTCATTTTGGATCGTTAGGTGCAGCGTTTATGCAAGGCGTGATTTTAGGCTCATTTGTTCAAGGTGTAGCAGTAGATGGTCGTAATTTTGTTGGCGGTCCTTTTGATTGGGCCACAGGTTTTAGCATGATGACCGGTATTGCTGTTGTATTTGGTTATGCTTTATTAGGTGCAACTTGGCTTATTATGAAAACAGAAGACATTACTCAAGCATGGGCACGCAAGGTTGCTGCTTATGTATTAACTTTTGTGGGTATTTCGATGATATTAGTGAGTATTTGCATGCCATTAATACATGAACATATTCGACATTTTTGGTTTAGCTTACCGAATTTTTATTATTTATTGCCCATTCCCATTATTACATTACTATTATTTTTATTATTGTGGCATGATTTATATGGTGCTCACAAAGAATCTCGACCATTTCTTTTAACGCTAACGATTTTTGCTATGGGATATTTAGGATTTGGTTTGAGTATTTATCCTTGGATAGTTCCATTTCATTATACGATAACTGACGCTGCAGCCGCGGGTCCTAGTTTGTCTTTATTGTTGGTTGGTATTGTCCCATTATTACCACTTATCTTAGGGTACACAGCATATAGTTATTATACCTTTCGTGGGAAGAGCGATCATGAACATACGTATTAAACAATGGCTGATGCAGCATCCCAAAATTCGCCAATGGCTGTGGTTTATTGTTTTATGGATCAGTGGCTTATTGACGGTTATCGCTTTAACTTATCCAATTAAAATATTAATGAACTCTGCTACACTCAATTGATGAAAAAAGTTTTCATCATCATATTCATATTTAGTTTTTTGCTGGTATCTTGCAGCCAATATACGCCAGATGATGTCGTGCTAGATGTTCCCAACGCATGGCATGCCAGTGATGATAACTATATCAATGCCGACGAAGATTTGGTGAATCTGCCTTGGTGGCAGCAATTTGATGATCCTACTCTGAATGAACTTGTCGATAAAGCTTTGCTGTATAACAATGATATTCAAGTCGCCATGGCCAATGTTGAAGCTGCGGAAGGTGAATTAAAACGTGTGCAATTGCAATGGATTCCGGAAGCCGATGCGATAGGGGGTTATTCCTCATGGCCAGATACGGGATTCCCCGGTGTTGTATTTGCCATTGTACCTCGATACGCTATCAATATTTTTAAACAAATTAAAGAACAAAATAAAGCGGGCTATGAATTAGAAGCCAGTGAATCCATGCGAGATGGGGTACGTTTGGCGGTGATTGGCCAAGTAGCAGGGAGCTATTTTAATTATGTAAGTCAAATAGAGCAATTGGCTTTATTAACAAGACTAGAAAAGGATTTTGCGCAATTGGTGGATATTGCGCAAAATATGCATGAAGGCGGTTTATACGCACAAATAGAAGTCGAAAGGGCACATGCTGCGTTGCAACGTATCAAAGCCCGTGAAAAAGTAGTTCAACAAAATATTATTATTAGCCAAAATGCGCTGCATTATTTAATCAATGAAGCTCCGGGGGAGCTGACACCAGCGCGCACGTTTAACCAATTAAATGGCGAACATATGATTGTTGGCACATTACCCTTTAATGTCATTGAAAATAGACCGGATATGCAAGTTGCCGCACAAGAATTAGCCGCTTCTAATGAAGACATAGGTATTGCATTTTCACATTTATTACCCACAATTGAATTAAGAGGCGCGTATGGTGATATTGCAAAGACGTCCAAAGGTTGGGATTTAGGCCAGTTTTTCGCTTTTAATGAATTTTTGTTAGAGGTTCCTGTGCTTAAGGCCTCGGTTTATGGAGAAATTGCAAAAAACAAAGGTTTAAATAAAGCGTCTTATTATCGCTATACTGATACCTTGCTTAGAGTACTGCGAGATGTGAATAATGATTTATCAGCCCATGACTTATACACTAAGCGCTTGGATTATTTGTTAACAGCTGAGCAACATACGCAGAAGGTATTTAATTTTAATAATGATTTATACCAAAGAGGTGTTATTAGTTATCTGGCGCTGATTGAGGAGAGAATTTTACTCCATGAATTGGCGATCGAAGTGAACCAATTTAAATTAGATCAATTCATGACGATAGTAAATCTTTATCAAGATTTAGCTGTGGGTTACAATTATACACCTGATTCTGAAGGACTAGAGGATAGCGATGTTGAAGATATTTAAAGTAGCAAAAGATAAAATAAATTTACCCATAGTTGTCATTGTCACCAGTGTGATTATTTTCATTTATTATATCTTTTCTTATTTGATCCCCTTTACTGGACATGCGTTTTTAGTGACTAATGTCACACCGATTGCTGCTGATGTATCGGGATTTATTACCGAAATTTATGTGGAAAATGGCAGTATGGTCAAAGAGGGCGACCCATTATTTATGGTGTATCAACCGCCTTATCAATTGGCCTATGAAAGTGCTAAAGCAAAATATGAAGAAGCCATTGAACATGTAAAAGTGATTGAGCGGCAAACAGATAAAACCAGAGCCTTGCTTAATGTCGCTAAATTTGAATACGAGCGCGCCCAATATGAATATGATTTAAAAAATGCGCAAAGTGTAGCGCAAGCTTTATCAAAGCTTGAAGTCAAAGAACTGCATTATAATTTACAAGCTTTAGAAAATACTATGGACTCATTTAAAAGACAAATTGCTGTGGAAGATCAACAAATTGTTCAGCAAAAGAAATTGATTCAAGTATTAAAAGCAGACATGGATAATGCAAAAGTAAATTTAGATTTAACTGTAGTCAAAGCACCATCCGATGGCGTTATTGATAATTTATATATTGGCGTAGGCACACCCGTAAAAATCCGTGAGCCTTTATTTTCATTTATTGATACTTCCAAATGGTGGGTTCAAGCGAATTTTAACGAAACGGACTTACGCAATGTGAGGGTGGGAGATAAGGCTACTATTATGCTGCGCACTTACTATTTTGATAAAATATTTCATGGCGTCGTTGTCAATACGATGTGGGCTGCGGATCGAAAAATTACTGATCCACGTACTCAACAACAAAAAATCTCTCAGACTAATCAATGGTTATTAGAACCACAGCGTTTCCCTATCCAAATAGAAATATTAGATCCTGATCCAGATTACCCCTTCAATCCTGGGGCTAGTGCCTATGTGTATATCAGCACTCAATGAACGTATAGAGGCTTATGATCCTTATGGTGAACAACGCCTTAATGGGATCAAAGTAGTTTATATCGTCATGATATTGTTTGCAGTCAACTTCGCGCTGCCTATACCTAATCCCTATTTTTATTTTTTCTTTGCGCCTGTTTTTAGTATGATAGCCGAGATTGCGGGGCAAACGATAGCAGAAAAATATCGAAACTTTTTTCATTGTATGATTTTTTCTATTATCACTGTTTTCGTTTTTGATTACTTTGCAGCTTATTGGTTTATTTTTGTACTGGTATTTTTTTATTCACTTATACTATATTATTCTGTGATCAATAAACAAGTCTATGTAGTCTCTATTGTACCTATTTCATTAGCCATGGGTGCTTATTCGTTATTATATGAAGAATCTAATACCAACTTTTATTATATTGCGAATAATACGTTAACCCTTTTATTGGCCATGGCAGTTATTTTTGGGGCGCTTTTATGTTTTCCGCTGAGTTATTATTATCGATTGTGGTTAAGAGCAGTATTATTGCTAACCCAGCAAATCATTGAACATGCATCCATCATATTGCAACATAAGGAAATTATATTTGACCCTGTAAAAGGTCATACCACGCGCTTATTTCGTTATGCGAATATGTTACCGCGTGATTTTCCTACTTATTCAATATTGAAAATAAGTTGCTTGCTCAATGATCTGCATTTAAAGATATGTGTTCCTGAATATGACGAACTGATATTCGATGAGCAAAAGATTAATGTGCTGATCGAAGAGTTAACGACGTTCAAAGCTGCTGTTGAACAAGAAAGACCTTGTGAACTCAAGAACACTTCTTTCATGGAGTTAGATAAAATCATTCATTCTTGGAATTATGTATTAAAGATGGAGAAGAATTAGTATGAAATGGTGGAGGAGAACGTCTGAAGCAGATATTGAAAACTTGTCAGATCAGTTTGCAGAGCAGTGTGCAGGCCATGACATTGTTGATGATGCTACATTCGATACTCAGATGGTTGAATCATTTTCAAAAAAACATAACTGTATTGCTACAGTATTTGTAAAATCCAAAGATGAGTTCGTTCGAATTGCCACCACTTTGCGCCAGCGTGATGGAACGACGGCGGTAGGCACCTTATTAGATCATTCTAATCCTGCTTATGCAAAAATTCAAAATGGTGAAAGCTTTGCCGATACTGTAAATCTTTTTGGCGTAGAATATATCACGAAATATGATCCTATCTTTGATGAGCATGAAAATGTCATTGGCATACTGTTTGTTGGATTACGCAAAAGGTCATATCGTGAGGCACGTGCATTTCAGATTTGTATAGTTTTCTCTGTGGCCATATTCATCCAATTGCTCACTACAAATCCTCATGTAGCATGGATAGGTTTTACTGTCATGCTGATATATGCTGGATTTGATAAAGGTGCCAGCCTACGTCGAAACAAAGAAAGGGTTTTTGGAGTGATTTTTGGCCTATTTGTGGGTTATTTTATTTGGTTACTCGGTCAAATTGATTATCGCTTTATTATTTTTATTGTGCCCATCCTCGTTTTTATGACTTTCTTTTTCGTGGGTAGAAGCTTTATGTATTTATCCGCTTTTATTGTGGCTTTAAGTGTATTAGGTTCAGATTTTTATAAAAGTAGCAATAATTCAGTAGTTAATTTTTTATTCGAGTATCTATTATTTACTTTATCGGCATTTGCAATTTGTATCATATTTGATTATTTAGTCTTTAGAAAAGTTAATCTATCTCGTAAATTCTATTTTGATTTACAAGAGAAAATTATGGTTCATTTAAATGAATTATTTCAGATAGTGACCCAGCAATCCATACGACGTGCACATTATTTAAAAGAAAGTAATCAATTTAATGTGAGCGTTCTTGACTTATATGCGTTTATCGAAACCACAAAATTTGATATTCTCAATAAAACTTTAGAGGATGACTCAAATGAGTTTAGAGAAAAAATGCAGCAGGTATATCATAATATAAGGCGGATATTTCTTCAAAACCAGCTGAGAAATGATCAATTGATATTGCAAACCCAGCAATTACTTGAGGAACTCTCAAGGTCTGTCTATAGCACATAATCCACCCGATGAAGTCCACTATAAAATGTAGCACGTTTATCACGACAAAATGCAGCTAAGGTAATATTCGCTTTTTCAGCCATTTCAATTGCCAAAGAGCTTGGCGCAGAAATAGCGGTTAAAATAGGGATTTGCGCTCTTGCGCATTTTTGAATAATTTCAAATGAAACTCGGCCACTGACAGTTAATACCTTGGCTTGTGTTAATAAATCATTTTCCAGAAGATAACCTATGACTTTATCAACGGCATTATGTCTGCCAATATCTTCAAATACACACAATACTTCGCCTTCTGTATTTAAAGCAGAAGCGGCATGACAGCCACCGGTTTTGGAAAATATGTCTTGTAATTTTGCAATAGATTGATATTGATCTGCAATCATTTCTGCATTGATAAAATGATCAGTTTGCACAGGGACTATAGAATCAAATAAATTATTAAGACTTTTTTTACCGCAAAGACCGCAAGAAGAAGTAGAACTTAAAGTTCTAATATTGAGGATGGGTTTTTTACAAGCGACTTCAACACTGACTATGGTGCCAAAAGTTTCTTCTTTTTGGGTGTAACTTTTGAATTCTGAATGATTAAATCCTTCTGCATGTAATAAGCCGCGCACTAAATAACGTTCATCACCCGGAGTTTGCATGGTAATGGAAAATTCTTTGAAATTGACCATAATTTGCAGGGCGCGTTCGACGACTAATAATTCTTGTTGATAAACATGATTTTGTTTTTCTTGTCGCAGGCAATGATATTGTGCTGTTTTTGTATGCATGATTAGGCAAGCATATCACACAGTTTATAATATGCTATTATTTTAACATTATGGAAAATAAAGATAATTTAGTTGTAGATGTAAAGGCGCAGGGCGAAGGGCCTAATGAAGGTAAAAAACCTAGCCAAGCGCCCTATACCCATATCACGGGATCTTGGGGTGCGTCTTTTAGCGTTGCCAAAGTATTGATTGAAAATGGCGCGCCAATAAATGGGACCCGCGCCATTTTTCGTATGAATCATGAAAATGGCGGCTTTGATTGCCCCGGTTGTGCGTGGCCTGATGATCGCAAAGGCCTGCACATGGATATTTGCGAAAATGGTATTAAACATTCAACTTCAGAAATGACACCTAAACGGTGTGATCCCGAATTTTTTGCAAAACATACTGTCACAGAATTAAGAACCTGGTCGGGTTATCAATTAGAACACGTAGGCCGACTTACCGAACCTATGGTTTATGATCCTAAGACTGATCATTATATTCCCATTTCTTGGGATGATGCTTTCAAAATGATAGGCGATAAAATACAAAGTTTAGAATCGCCTCATCAAGCTGCTTATTATACTTCAGGTCGACTTTCAAACGAAGGTAGTTTTTTATATCAATTATTAAGCCGAGAATTAGGTACCAATAATCAACCTGATTGTTCTAATATGTGTCATGAAGCTTCGGGTCGCGCGCTTACTGCAGCTTTAGCTACAGGAAAAGGCACAGTAGATTTAATCGATTGGCAAAAAGCGGATCTGATATTTTTAATGGGTATTAATGCCGCTTCAAATACCCCACGGATGTTAACTGCGCTTACTAATGATGTGAAAGATCATCAAACTAAAGTAGTTCATATTAATCCATTAATAGAAGGCGCGGCGCGTAAAGCCATCACTCCGCATGAATTTATGGATATGGCTCTATTGCGTGCCACCAAAGCAAGTGCCTTGGATGTACAACCTAGAATTGGTGGCGATTTTGCATTATTACGGGGTATGGCAAAAGCTTTATTAGAAGATGCCGAAAACGAACCTCATGCTATTGATAGAGAATTTATTCACAATCATACCCATGATTTTGAAAAATATGTGGCTGTCTGTAAAGCTGAAAATTGGCAGCATTTAGAACATCAATCGGGTGTTCTCGAAAGTACTATGCGTGAAATGGCAAAAATGTATAAAGCATCTCGCGCCTGTATTTTTGGTTGGTGTTTAGGCCTTACCCAGCACGAACATGGTGTCGATACCGTGCGTGAAATTATCAATATATTATTATTACGCGGAAATTTAGGTCGTGAAGGTGCAGGTCCAAGTCCTGTGCGTGGTCATAGTAATGTGCAAGGTAATAGAACTTGCGGCATCAATAATCGCCCCACAGAAGATTTCTTGCAAAAAATCGATGAAGCTTGTGGCATTACCTCGCCACGGGAACATGGATATGGCACGGTAGCGACTATTGAAGCTATGATGAGAGGCGATTTGAAAGTATTTATTGGCCTAGGTGGTAATTTTGTAAAATCGGTACCTGATCCAGAATATACTGAAAAAGCCGTACAAAAATGCGATATGACTGTGCAAATTACCACAAAATTAAATCGCAGTCATGTTGTTCACGGTAAACAAGCGCTGATTTTACCCTGTCTTGGACGTACAGAAATTGATATTCAAGAAAGTGGGGCACAATTTGTAACTGTTGAAGATTCAATGGCCATGGTGCATCCATCAAAAGGCATGAAATCGCCAGCTTCTAAAAATTTATTATCTGAAGTTGCTATTGTTTCTGGCATAGCCAAAGCCAGTTTGCCTAAGTCCAAAACACCTTGGGATGATTACGTTAAAAATTACGATAATATTCGCGAAACCATGTCTCAAGCTTTAGACGGATTTGAAGAATTTAATCGTCGTGTACGTCAACCTTTAGGTTTTCGTTTAAGACAACCCGCGCGTGAATTGATATTCAACACACCATCAGAACGAGCAGAATTTTCCCTAGCATCATTACCTGATGTTGTGCCCAAAGAAGGTTATCTAAAATTGATGACCATGAGATCTCACGATCAATTTAATACGACTATCTACGCAGACAATGATAGATATCGCGGTGTAAAAAACATTCGCACGATTTTATTGATGAATAAAAAAGATATGCAAGATCGCGGCATAGCACATCTAGATTTAATAGATATTACCAGCCTAGCAAGAGATGGTACCAGAAGAAAAGTATCAGGTTATCGAGCTATAGATTATGATATTCCTGTAGGTTGTACAGGCGGTTATATGCCAGAGTTAAATGTACTTGCGCCGATAGGCGACTTTAGTACTCAAAGTGAACAGCCCATATTTAAAGAATTAACAGTTGAGGTCACACGCCAGGTCAATCTGGAGTAAAAATATAATGTTTTTATTCTGTTCTTGGTAAGTGCTAGATAAGCCTTTTTTGCTAGGGTTTTTAATAAGATATTCCAATTGCTCGCTAGGCACAGTCAAAGTTAAAATATTATCTGCATAATTTAAATTGATATCATCAGCGATTTTAATTAAATAATTTATTTTTTGTCCCAAAGGCAAATGCAAAGTTTCAGTAATCATTTGCTCAGCCAATAATTTTTCAGCTTCCTGCTCAGATAATCGAAAGCGTATTTGAGTCGGATCAATGCGTAATTTCATTTATATATCCTGATAAATCTCGATTAATTCATGTTGTTGATATTCTTTAGCTTCACTTAATGCAGCCCAACAATTGGCTGTTAATAGGGGTTTCATTTTAAAAGATTCTTGTCCTGATAAAATATCGACGATTAATTCGCCCGATGGACTTATTTGACTATGTGCTTTATAAAAAGTATGCAAGCTGTGTTTTTTATTGATAGGATCTTTTAACTTTGCGTGCAGAGGTTTTTCAAGTGCTTGTCCTTGGATACTACGCAGTAGGGGATTAACAAAAAATCTTAAGCCCACAGCTGTGGAAATAGGATTACCTGGCAAGCCAAAAAAATAAGTTTGTTCTGATAATCTTGCCGCTAAAATAGGTTTCCCAGGTCTTATTGCTACTTTATGAAATAAAATATCAGCATTTATTTCACTTAATAAAGTAGGGATAAAATCCCATTTACCTGCAGAGACAGCGCCAGTTGTGATGATCAAATCTGGCGCAGGTTGTCCATTTTGCAATTGCATAATGATGTTTTTAACAGTATTTAAATCATCAGAAAAACTGCCTAAAAATTCTGCTTGAATATTGGGTGTTTGTAAAGCATGCGCAAGATATATGCCATTAGAATTTCTAATTTGTCCCGTTGCAAGATTTTTTGTTTCGATATTCACTAATTCATTACCTGTCGACAAAATCACGATCTTTATTTTTCGATATACTTCTATTTGGGTTAAACCCAAGCTAGCTAATATCATGATATGTTGAGGTTCAATAATTGTGCCTTGACTTAAAATTAAATCATTGATTTGAATATCCTCACCGGGGTAGCGAATATTTTGTCCAGGCTCGAGCGTTTGCTGAACCATGATTTTTTCATGATCGATAACTGTAACTGTTTCAATAGGAATCACCGCATCAAAACCTTCTGGAACAACAGCGCCCGTCATAATTTCACAAGCAGGATTAATATGTGTAGATATAGATATGGGTGCATCACCTGCAGCCACTGAGCCTATTACAGATAAATATACCGGGTTTGTAGGTGAACATTCTTTAAGATTTTCAGTTTGAACTGCAAAACCATCCATAGCCGAATTTATAAAAGCAGGCATTGCTTCATGAGAATAAATAGTTTGCGCACATACACGACCCAAAACTTCATTTAGATGAATGATCTCAGTATGAACTAATGGAACATTAGAGAGTAATAAAGTTAATGCATCAGAATAAGTAATCATATGGTTTTACAAATAGAACATCTAGGTTCACGCTGCACTTGCACAGTACGATAATGCGTTTGATATAAATCAATAATCAATAATTTTGACAATAATACGCTGCCATTACCAGTCAATAGTTTTATCACTTCCGCTGCTTGCATGGTACCTATTATTCCAGGTAAAGGTGATATCACGCCTTGCTCTGCACAGGTTTGCTGAGTATCTTCGGCATGGATTGGATAAACACATTGATAGCAAGGTTCATTCGGTAAATAGCCTTTAAATACACCGAGCTGTCCTGTATATCCTATGCATGCGCCCATGACTAATGGAATTTTTTCTTTACATGCTTTAGCATTTAACCAAAATCGGGTTTCGAAATTATCCGTTGCATCAACGATGATATCTATAGTTGACCAATCTAAATTAATTTTTTCGATGGCTTCAGTATATGTTTTGATCACTATAGTAGGATTGATAGTGGCTAACTGTTTTGCAGCCATATTTACTTTGAATTCGCCCACTTGCTCTTGGGTATATAATATTTGCCGAGCCAGATTACTGAGTTCGATCTTATCGTGATCAACTAATATTAAATTTCCAATGCCACTTGCAGCTAAATATTGACTCACCGCACAGCCTAATCCACCTAAACCGACAATTAACACGGTACTGTTTAATAATTTATTTTGCCCATCAAAATCGATGCCCGGTAGCATGATATGTTTGCTGTATCGTAAAAGTGCTTCATCGTTCATGTCAAAATTATCATGGTGTTAGCTCAACAAGTCAAGATTTTTATCGGGGTTTTATGTATTCGCTTATTTTTTGATGTAATCGTTGAGCCTCATCTGGATAATTTAAAATCCAAGTAGTTATTCTATGAGGGCAGTCTGGAATAATATAAAGTTCTTTCTTGCTGGCATTCTGTGTATTTGCATTGATGAGCGCTATCACCCCTGATGGAATAACCTCATCGTTTTCTCCCATTACAATTAATAATTGCCCTGTGAAATTATTCAATGTATGCAGCGCATCTGTTCGTTGCCAGCTTTCTGTTTGTCTGATAATTTCAGTGAAACCTTGATCAAATTGAGCATCATAGGCAGCACCGTCATATAATGCCGGACAAAAAAGAATAAGTGTATCAACCTGGAATAAATCAAGCATTTTAATGGCAATAAATCCACCCATGCTTACACCGCAAATAGTGAGTGGTTCATGCGAAGCAAATTTATGAATAACTGATTCAGCTTCTTTTACACGTTTTTTTAAGCTTCCCCTTTTTAATTCACCGCTACTTTCGCCATGTCCACTAAAATCAAGTGTCAGTATGTTGGTATTATTTTCAAGAATGGGTGCTGCGATACTATGTACTTTCTCTTTGTTACCGGTACCTGCACCATGTAGAAATATAAATCGAGGGAGAATTGCAGTATCATTTTGTGAAATAATGGCGCAAGAAATATGTTCTTCATCTACTTTTAAATTGAAAGGTTTATAAATCATACTTGCTCATATGTCCTAAAGAAAACTCAAGAAGCTTTACGTGCAATTTTAGATATAATATCAAGCGGTTAGCTTTGTGGCAATATGCACTGAAGGCATTGAAACATCAAAATATTTTTGGTAGAATGACTAAGTATTTTTTAATCCTGGGATGAGTATGTTTTCACATCTACCTGATGCAGCAATGGTTTGTTATAGCAAAGACACGCAAGGGAATTATTTATTCGTCAATCCCGCATTTCTAGTTCATGCACAAATATCAAGTGTAGGTGATTTGTTGGGGCAAAAAGATCGCGATCTGCCTTGGTCAAATTATGCAACAAGTATGATGGAAAATGATGCGCAGATAATAAAAAATGGTACAACTCAGATTTTTTTAGAATCGGGTTTGTATAAAGGAAATTTTCAATGGTGCCGCAGTTTTAAATCTCCTTTTTTAGGATGTCATGGAAAAGTACTGGGTATTTTTGGTGTGTCAATTCCTATTCAAGCAAAAAGTCTTATTCCATTGACGAAACAACAAACGGCTTGTTTAAAACATCTTGCGATGGGTTTAACATTTAAACAAATTGCATTAGCGTTGGGATTATCTCCTAAAACCGTAGAACATTATTTAGATACAGTAAAAATAAAATTAAATTGTCAGTCACGATCTGAATTAGTTTTGCAAGCCATTGAGCGTGGTTTGGCTAATATATTTTAAGGTAACATTTTATAGAAGATATTGATTTTTTTTAAAAAATCATATAAAGTTTAAAAACATCCCAATTTCAAACAAGGTGGAATCATGAAAATATCTGCTTAAGCCCAATTACCTTTTGTAATACTTAAGAGAGATCTATCATGCATAAATCCATTCAACTTAAAAATATCAACCTAACATTTTCACATAAAGTTTGTTTTACAGATTTTAGCGCTGAAGTTCCATATGGAAGTCGCATCGTCATTATTGGCCGTAATGGTAGTGGAAAATCAAGTCTGCTTAAAATGTTGCTCGAAATAGTCCCACAAGATATTCGCGTAGGATATGTGCCGCAAATTGTTGAAGATTTTGAATCGTTAAGTGGAGGGCAGCGTTTTAATGCGGTGCTGACACAGGCATTGAGTATTGACCCTGATCTATTATTATTAGATGAGCCGACCAATCATTTAGATTTGAGTAATCGGCGTTCGCTGATGCGGATGTTGAAAGCATATCACGGGACATTGATGGTTGTATCTCATGACTTAGAATTATTGCGTAGTTGCATTGATACATTGTGGCATATTGATCATGAAAAAATTTATATTTTCACTGGGTTTTACGATAATTATATACGTGAAATAAATATTAAACGTACATCAATTGAGCAAGAATTATCACGTCTTGCACGGCAAAAAAAAGATATGCATCAATCGCTGATGCAAGAGCAAATTCGAGCAGCTAAAAGTAGGGACAAGGGTGAGAAAAGTATTGACCAACGCAAGTGGCCAACCGTTGTGAGTAAAGCCAAAGCCTTGCAGGCGAGTGAAACATCTGGACGTAAAAAATCTGCAATTTATGATAAAAAAACAGCTCTGCAAGAAAAATTATCAGAGTTGTCTTTGCCTGAAACAATCATTCCAAAATTTTCATTCCAGGCAGCAGATATGGGCAGTAAAATGTTAGTGTCTATTCGTGATGGCAGTATCGCTTATGTTTCAGGTCAATATGTATTGAGCCATATTAATTTTTCTATTTTTAATGGTGAGCGTGTTGCTATATTAGGAGATAATGGCAGCGGCAAGTCTACTTTAATTAAAGCGATATTAGATGAAAGCCAAATGGTTAAAACAGGAGATTGGAACGCGCCAAAATCCCAAGATATAGGCTATCTTGACCAACACTATGGGACACTCAATGCGCAGCAATCCGTACTTGAATGTATAGAAGCCTGCGTACCCACTTGGACGCATATTGAAGCACGACGTCATTTAAATGATTTTCTATTTCGTACTAATGAAGAAGTCAATGCAAAAATTTCGATACTTTCAGGTGGTGAAAAAGCAAGGCTTAGTCTTGCGCAAATTGCTGCAAAAACGCCAAAATTATTAATCCTGGATGAAATGACTAATAATCTAGATCTAGAAACACGTGAACATGTGATACAAGTTTTAAAAGTTTATCCGGGTGCTATTATAGTGATTTCTCATGATCAGGACTTTTTGCAAGCAATAGATGTGGTGAGTGACTACTATTGTGAGGATGGATTATGTCAGGATAAGATCACAATGGAGAAGAACTAGGGGTTTATCTCCCCTAGAGTAAATTTTATAGTCGTTATATAATTTGTGATTATTTTTTATTTTAGGAAAATCTTCATGTTAAGTCTATATGGGATTGCGCGTCGTTCTATGGGTACTTGGACTAGTTTAGCGCTGAGTTTGACGCCACAACAAGCTGCAAAAATGATTTATGCCATTTTAGCATCAGATAGATTGACGGGATGGGATCCGATGGACAGCGAGTCCGGTTTTAGCCATGTTAATCTTGATGATTCAGATCAGGATTTGAATCCTGACACAGCAAGAAAATTGTGTAATGTTTTTAAAGAGAATGGTATAAAAGCTAGAGTAAATAATAATTGGCAGATTGAATTCTCAGCGATCGGTCCAGAAAAATTACGTAAAAAAATGCATGCACTGGCTCGTGAACTTGAAACACAACAAACACTTGCATTTGTGCCGAATTATGAATCTGAAGTGATTGCTAGCCTTAAAGAAACAATAGAAAAGCAAAGTATTATTATTGCTGCGCAAGCAAAGCGCTTAGCAGATTTAACTGGAATATGTCCAGCAAGTGCCTTGGATTTACTGGATAAGATGCTGAAATATTCTCCTATATTGGAAGTGACCGATTCTAGACAGTGTACATTCAATCTTTACGTGGAAAATGTTCTCGGTCGTGATGCTCCTCAATACGAAGTGATAGAAAATCTACGATCATTTTTAAAAGAACAAGGCATACAGCTTGATAATTCAGATGTATATGGTGAAATGACATTTCAAGGTATTGGCACAAAAGATGAGTTAAAGAAAAAAATAGAAGAAATAAAAACTCTGACACATGAATCTCCACTGATTGCGAGTCTTAGAGAACCAGAAGAAAAGCAGGGTATTGTAACTGCCTCTAAAGTTAGGAAATTTGGTCGATGATCTTTTCTTCTTGATAATGTCTATTAATAAATTTTAATCTCATTGTTCTATTTATCGGCCTAGAATAATAGCTGGAGATTAATTGTCCACCTATTCCAGATGCAACAATAATACCCATATACCATAAAACCACCATATCAAACGATTGGTTTGTGGCAGAAAAAATACTTGTGAAAATAATTACAAAAAATACATGGGTTAAATATATTTCATAACTATTGCGGCCAAACCATTGAAAGGGCATAGCTAACCAATTTTTATGAGGGGCAGTTGTCATGGATTTTTGATATAAAGCTATAATTAGAAGTGCCATGCCTATTTCAAGAATAGTCACATTTACTCCAATATGCGTTAAACCTAAATCATATACTTGTTTTCTGAATACAACTATTAATAATGTAAGTGTTATGCCGCTGTACTGTAAAATTTGCAAATGTAGTTTGGAGAATTTTATTTTACTTGCTGCCAATCCAGCAAGGCAGCCTAATGCGATTCCATCCATGCATGATAAATAAGAATGATCGGTCCATATGTCATTACTGGTAAAAACAGTACGCGCTAGTGGCCCGAGTATTACAAATACAAGCATGAGTAAAATAAAATTAAGATCATTTTTTACCCATCTACAAATCAGCGGGAAAAACAAATAAAACATTTCTTCTACAGAAAGTGACCATAATACATTCCAAGCCGCAGGCAGATAGCCCGTTTTTGCTTCAAGCCAATTAAGGTTAAATGTAAGCGCTGAAAATATAGCTTGACCCAAGGAAGTTTGCTCCGGGTCTATGACAAATCCTTCAACTCCGGTTCGATCTAGAATACTTAAAATAATTAATAGTCCAATGAGGCAGGGCATAATGCGAGCAAAGCGAATTAAATAAAATTGATCGTATTTAACATTATTTAAACTACCCCAGCGTTTGATAGAAGACGTAGTAATCAGAAATCCTGAGATGACAAAAAATATGATAACGCCATAGTACCCGCTCCAAAAAACAATTTTATATAACGCTGGCGCAAATAGTTGTCCGATAGCGCTTTTATCAAAAGGGATGATAAGATTAATATGCAGCAAAATAACCGCAATAATGGATAGGCCACGTAAAAAATCTATAGAATCAATTCTGTGATTAAAGGGCATATTTTTTACAGATTGTTAAGCCGTAACAACGGTCAAAGGCATGTTGAGCTTGAGCATTTTGTTGTCTGTCGCAGTGTTCATCTTTCATGGGAGGAATAGCACGTTCTTTCAACATGGAACCTCGATAAGCACATCCCTTTGTGCAATAATTTCTATCAATTTATGGGGTGTTGAAAGAAACGGAAAATGACATGCTGCTATTTTCTGAACTTTACAAGGATAACGTTCAATCACATTCATTTGCGTCTGCGGATGCACATCACGATCATTTTCACATAAAATATAAGTTCTTTTGTGAAGAGTCCTACCAGAATCTTTCCAATAAATAGGCGTTGCAAAAGGAGCAACAGGCTGCGGTTGTAACTGTTTAATAGCCCAATCGGCGATATCAGAAGGGCAGTCATAATAAAATGCCTTTTTTACTTTATTGAGGTCAAGACTTTGAGTTTTATCTTCAGGATTATCTATCAAGATATCGGGGATGACTGACGGACCACCTTTTGTAACCACATCAAAAAGAGACTCTCCATCTTGCGCGACTATAGCCGCGATTAAATACAAATGTGCAATCTTTTCAGGGTAATTGTCTAAAAGAGGCGCTGCCATCATTCCTGACATAGAGTGGGCGACAAGGACAACTGGTTCTGTGTGTTCTAATAATTCTTGCTCAAGACTTTTGTAATAGACCTCATAGGTAACTTCTGATAAGGGATAAGGATTTTTTCCATGTCCTGGAAGATCAGGAGTAAAAACCTGATGTCCTTGCTCGCGCAAAAGTTTTGCAAGGCCTTCCCAACACCATCCACCTTGCCATGCGCCATGTATTAATATAAAAGTAGTCATATGATAAATATATCATAAATCATGGGGTTTTAACCATAGGGGATAAAATCCCCTAAGCTTACTGATCATATGGCTATATGGTATTATTCGAATACTTAACAAAGGAGTACATCATGGAATTATGGTTAGACACCGCGGACATCGCCGCCATTAAAAAAGCAAATGAATTAGGTATTATATATGGGGTAACCACAAACCCTAGTATTTTTGCACGAGAAAAACGCTCCGCAAAAGAATTGATTGAAGATTTACTCAATAGCCAACCAGGAGTCGTAGCATTGCAAGTGACACGTCCAGGTAATGTTAATGAAATGGTTGAACAAGCACGTCAATTATCTGCATTAAGTTCACGTATTGTGATAAAGATTCCTGCAACACCTATCGGTTTTGCCGCAATGAGTCAATTGAAAAAACACAAAGTACCCGTTTTAGCCACGGCAATTAGTTCTCTTAGTCAATTTGTTTGCGCAGCAGCAGCCGGCGCTGATTATGCAGCGTTGTATTTATCACATATGCAAAATGCAGGGAAAAATATTGCAAGCGAAATCGATGATATGCTTGCAATTGCTCAAAAACACAAATGGTCAGTTAAACTCATGGGCGCAGCCTTTGCTGATGCAGCAACTGCACAAAAAGTAATGGGATCTGGTATACCCTCCGTCACACTACCTGATGCTATTTTAACTGAATTATTAGCTGTTGATCCACTGGTCAAGAAACAAATAGAACAATTTGATAACGATTGGAAACATTATCAAGAAAATCATGACGCTGGAATATTACTTAATAAAATCATATAGGAAATAACTATACTGCAGCAATGCGGGGTATAATCATTGTTTTTTATGGATATTATTTTACATGGCAAGTCTGCAAGATAACTACGGACGGCAATTTTATTATTTGCGCTTGTCGATTACCGACATGTGTAATTTTTATTGTGGTTATTGCTTGCCAGATGGCTACCAAAAAAAAGAACGAGATTTTTTGAGTATGGATGAGATACGACGTCTGGTAATGGCTTTTGTTGAACTGGGTGTGCAAAAAATTCGTCTTACCGGCGGTGAGCCTACTATCCGCAAAGATTTTTGTGCAATTGCTAAAACTTTATCTCAAATATCGGGCGTGAAAAAACTGGCATTAACTACCAATGGTTATCATTTATATAAAAACATTTTAGAATACAAAGACGCAGGCATTGATAATATTACCGTAAGTATCGATAGTTTAATTCCTGAAAAATTTCATAACATCACTCAACATAACTGTTTAGAAGATATTTTGGCCGGCATTAATAGCGCCCAGCAATTAAATTTTAATGCTGTAAAAATAAATGCAGTTTTATTAAATCATATTAATACTGATGAGATAGATTCTTTTGTTGAATTTACAAGAAATCAAAACATCAGTATGCGTTTTATTGAGCTCATGCAAACCGGATCTAATATCGATTATTTTCGTCAGCATCATATTAGCTCAGATTGTGTGCGTGAAAAATTACACAGTCAGGGTTGGCAAATAGTAGAGCGAGAAATAGATGCCGGTCCCGCAGTAGAATATCAACATCCAGACTATTTGGGTAAAATCGGTATCATTGCTCCTTATGGGAAAGGATTTTGTGCGACTTGTAATCGCTTACGCGTGACCGCTAAAGGCGAGCTCTGTCTTTGCTTATTTGACAGTGTGGGTTATTCGCTACGTCATCTACTGCAAAGCGATCAGCAACAATCAGAATTAATAGAATTTATTATCAGTAAATTACCGTATAAACATGAGACACATTATTTATTGCAGGGCAATCCCGGCATGAATCATAATTTTGCAGCTATTGGAGGCTAAATTTGGACACACATTTTCAGATGATTGATATTGCCAATAAGGCAGCGACGCAACGTGTTGCTATCGCAGAAGGGTCAATATACGTCGGTGAGAGTGCTTTTGATTTAATTGCGCAACGCACACTACCTAAAGGTGATGTATTAATTCTGGCGGAAATGGCTGGCATACAAGGTGCGAAAATGACACCGCAATTAATTCCACTCTGTCATCCTTTAAATCTAGATCAAGTGCAAATATCTACTGCCTTAGATCAAAAAAACTCAATCATAAAAGTATATTGTCGTGTCAGCGCCTATGCAAAAACCGGTGTTGAAATGGAGGCTTTAGCAGGCGTTAATGCAGCTTTATTATGCATCTATGATTTAACTAAAATGGTGGAACCTGCTTTAACAATTAAAGACATTCGTCTTTTAGTCAAACAAGGCGGTAAACATGGTCTTTGGTTTCACTCAGATGGCATACCAGAAGAAATCAATCATTTAATGCCCACTACAAAGATTCCAGAATATACTGGAATCAAAGCCAGTATCATCAAAACCAGTGATCGGGCGTCACAAGGTTTATATTCAGATACGGATGAACTTATTTCAGGTGTTGAAAAAAAATTAACTGATTTGGGCATGCAAGTGATAGCAACTAAAATTTTACCTAATGAGCCCGAACAAATTCAGCAATATTTAATATCTCATATAGAACAGCACGCGCCACATTTGGTATTTACTTTAGGTGGCACAGGATTATCAACTCGTGATACTACACCCGATAGTATTACGCAAATATGCAGTCGACAAATTCCAGGCTTAAGTGAATTATTACGTTTGGAAGGCTCGAAATATACAGAACATGCGTGGCTTAGTCGCAGCATAGTAGGGATGAGAAATAATAGTTTAATTATTACCTTACCGGGTAAGCCCAAGGCGGCTATAGAAGGCATAACTATATTGCAATTAGTCTTATCACATGCGATAAAATCCATTATAGGAAAAGCCCATCATGCTGAGCATTAAAATTCATTTATTTGGTGCGTTTCGAAATTTTTCAAAATATTTCGAAAACAAAGATAAAATTGAATTGCAGTTTGAGAGTTCATGTACAGTTGCAGAACTTCGCATAGCCTTTGAAAAAGTTTTACAAGAACATTGTCCAGATTTTAATGCGTTACTATTAAAGCAATCTGTTTTTGCCAATGAGAATAATATTTTATCTGAAGCTGAGATTTTAGAAAAGTCGCATGAATTAGTGATATTACCGCCGATTAGCGGAGTTTAAAGTGATGCATTCGAATATTTATACCGCAATTCAAGCTCCCGCATTAAATATTGTATCTGCTTATGAATTTATTGCCGACCCCGGTCATGGGGGCACTAGTGTTTTCCAAGGTACCGTGCGTAATTTTAATTTTGGTAAAGAAGTCATTGGCGTGAGTTATGATGTTTTTGAACCTTTAGCAATTAAAAATTTTACTGATTTAAGTTTTGAGGCCATAGAACAATGGGGTGAGCATTTAAAAATTTATATTACCCATGCTTCGGGTCGTTTAAACGTCAATGATATTAGTATCATTATTGGTGTGAGCGCGGTGCATAGGGATGAAGCGTTTAAAGCCAGTCGCTTTTTGATTGAAGGTATTAAACATCAAAGTCCAATTTGGAAACAGGAACATTATGTTGATGGCAATAGTGAATGGGTCCAAGGGCATGCACTATGTCAACATTAAATAATATTTTTTTGCAGGCTTTGCAACTGATTGTTGATGTTGATCCTATGTTAATTCAGATCATTGCAGTCACTGTGAAAATGACTTTTTTTGCTTTATTGATCGGTGGCAGTTTGGGTGTTTTTTTGGGTATGATTCCCGCAATATTTCGTTTTCCTGGTCGACAACTTTATTTGGGTTTATTACATGCTTTTATGGGATTGCCACCGGTAGTAGTGGGTTTAGTTTTATATTTATTGCTTAGTCAAAGCGGGCCTATGGGTTTTTTAAATTTATTATATACACCCACTGCGATGATCATTGCCCAAAGTATTTTAATTATACCTATAGTCGCCGCGCTCACTGCTAATTTAATAGAACAGATGTGGCTAGAATATCGCAGTCATTGGCATTCATTTCAATTATCACCTTTGCAACAAATATTACAAATCGTGATTGAAGCGCGCGTTGCATTAGTTGGTATTTTACTAGCGGGTCTTGGTCGATCTTTATCAGAAGTAGGCGCCGTTATGATTGTGGGTGGTAATATTGCTAATTATACACGGGTGATGACAACTGCTATTGTATTAGAGACTTCCAAGGGAGAATTGGTACTGGCCTTAAGTTTGGGTCTTTTGCTGATGACCTTTGCAATATTATTAAATTTAACCATAGCCTTGAGGTATCGGCATGATTAATTTAATAATAAATAATCTGTATTTTGCTTATCCAGATCGCATTCTGTTAAATAATATTAATTTGGATCTTAAAAGCGACGGCATAACCTGTATCACGGGTTGTAATGGCAGCGGTAAATCAACCTTGTTACAATTAATGCACGGTATCATCAAGCCCAATCGTGGTTATGTCCAATGGGAGGGAGAGATTCAACACCCTAAAATTGCCATGGTGTTTCAAAAGCCATTGATGTTGCGTCGCAGTGTATTAGCCAATATACAATTTGCATTAAATATACAAAAGAATCATGCAGACCCATTTGAATATTTAAAACTATTAAATTTAGAACATTTGGCAGATCAATCAGCCCGTAGTTTATCAGGTGGGGAGCAACAAAAGCTGGAAATTGCGCGAGCGCTTGCCTTGCAACCCGATATTATTTTACTAGATGAACCCACCGCTCATCTGGATACAGCAGCGACTATGAAGATAGAGCAATTATTAATAGATTTATCTGCACAGGGTAAAAAAATATTCTGTGCTTCACATGACATGAGCCAAGTGCAGCGTATCGCAACAGATATTCTGCACTTGCAAGATGCACAATTATATAGGAGTTAATGATGTTAAGATTTTTATTACTATGTTTGATGAGCCCAATTGTTTGTGCTGGATTTACTTTAGGCGCAACGTCAACGACTACGAATTCTGGTTTAATGGATTATTTGCTTTCACATTATGAGCAACAAACCAATCAGAAAGTTAAAGTCGTCACGGGTGGCAGTGGATTTATTTTAAAACAACTGGAAAATAATGATGTAGAGATCGCCATTACTCATCAAGAGCAGCTTGAACAAACTTTGCTTGTAAAATATCCATCCGGTAAACGTCAGCCCTTTATGTATAATTATTTTATAGTCATAGGCCCTAAAGATGACCCCGCTGCAGTTGCTAAAGCCACTTCATTTGCACAAGCACTGACACAGATGTATACACATAAAAGTAAGTTTATCAGCCGTGGCGATAATAGCGGCACACATTTATTTGAATTAAATATTTGGGAAAAATTACATTTGATAGAAAAAGAACGGCAATGTCCCTGTTATATTCAATCCGGCCAAGACATGGGCCCCACCATTAATATGGCCAGTGAATTAGGTGCTTATACTATTGCTGATCAAGGCACATGGCTTGCCTATGAGCCGCGTAGTCCACTTAAACTTTTATATCAGGGAAAAGATGATGGAATGAACGTATATAGCGTCATCCAGTTAAAAGAAACGGCCCAATTATCACCTGAAGCTGCTGAGTTTATTAATTGGTTATTACAAGAGAAAACCCGCACTTTAATTAATGATTTCAAGATTAATGGTCAGCAGGGATTTTATAGTGTTAATTGATTGCTTAAGTTTACATAATCCGCAACTGATAAATTTTCAGCGCGCGATAAAGGTGATATATTTAATTGTTTAAATATATCATCACTGACTAAATCTTTTAAACTATTACGAATAGTTTTGCGGCGCTGACCAAAAGCTTCTCTCACAATATCTGCAAATAATTTTTCGTCTTTTGCAATAAAAGGTTTTTGAAGATGCGGAATTAAATGCACCAGTTTAGAATACACTTTCGGCTGTGGTGTAAAAGCGCTGGGCGGAATCACAAATAAACTTTCAACTTGGCAATGATATTGGACCATGACACTTAGGCGGCCATATTGTTTATTATTAGGTGGTGCGGCCATGCGATCGACCACTTCTTGTTGCAGCATGAATACCATATCTTCTATAATATCCAGCTGAGTTAATAAATGAAAAATCAGTGGCGTTGAAATATTATAGGGTAAATTACCTATGATTCTTAATTTTTTATTATTTTTAACTAAGGGATGAAAGTCAAAACTTAAGACATCACCTTGATGAATAATCAGATGGCCTATATTTTTACTGCTTTGTAATAATAGGGGAATCAGATCCCGGTCTATTTCAACTGCTTGTAAATATTTTATTTTTTTTAATAATGGAATAGTGAGTGCGCCAAGACCGGGACCAATTTCTATACATTCATCATTTTCTCTTGGCGCAAAGCTCGCAATAATATCCGCAATTACTTGCCCATCGTGTAAAAAATTTTGTCCAAAACGTTTGCGTGCTTGTGTCATATGATATTCTCAACACACAAGCAGTTTTGAAGCAACTGGTTTATAAGTCATATCAATCCATTCTTGATTTTCTGTTGAGGCAGTCATGGCGCTGCGTTCATGCTGGAATTTTAAAAAATCAAGATGGGTAGTTTCTTGAGAAGTAGACATTTGTTTTTCCTTAGAAATAAGTGTTATTTGTAATTGGATTTTAATTTGTTCTTTAAGTGCGCTCATAACTGCCTGCCAAGTGTTGGTATTCCCATAAGCACCTGTAATTTGAAAAATTCCTCTTTCTTGCCGAAGAACCACAAGATTTTTAGGTAGATTTGTTTGTGCCGATCGCTCTAACGTTATATTTTCTTCTTGAATGGTACGCATTATTTTTGATAGCTCAGCTAAATCATTTAAAGAAAGATACTTTATATTTTTAATAAATTCCTCTTTAATGGAAGCTTTTGAAAACGGGTTATTAACATAATTGATCTGCTCAATAAATTGATCAAAAGTTATTTTTTCTACATTATTGTTTATTTCCAAGAGGAGCTTGACTATATCTATATGTTCATTGAAATAAGCAATATATAAAGGGGTTATCCCTTTGGCACTTTTATTAAAATCGATATCTTTTTGCATTAAAAGTAGTTTTACAATTTCCGCGTTACCATTTTCGCACGCTAGATATAATGCGGTTTCACCTGAGTGCATTGCTTGATTGTAAAGAATGCCCGTTTTTGCTAACAGAAGTTTTACAATTTCTATCTGATTGTATTCACAAGCGATCATTAAGGGTGTTTGGCCTAGTTTTCCAGCTTTATTGTATTCAATGTTTTCCATGGCCAAGAAACGTTTAACGACTTCTATGTGTCCGTAACCAGCAGCAGCAGCTAATGGAGTGAGAAACCCCCTGGGGGTAATTTTATTGATATCTGCTTGTTTATTTTCCAATAAGAATTCAATGGTTTCTAAGCAGTTAAACCAAGCTGCTGTATTTAAGCCATATTTTTTTTCAGCATATTTTTCTAATATAGTTTTTTTGTTTGGATAGATGTTTCTAGGTTCTTCAATAAAGCTGGAAGCTTCAATGATAATATCAAATACGTCCCAGGGCATACTATTGTGCACATAATATTCTAAAATAAATTCTGCTAGTTCATTTAGAGTGTTTGTGATTTTTATTCCTGTATTACCGTCCACAAAAAAATAATCATCATTTATTTTAAGAAAACTTATGGCATGATATGCATCGGTACTATTATTTATTTTACAGGATATAGTAAAAATATCGTCCATAGGGTTGAGTTCATTCAAAACCTTTGCAAAATTCTCTTGGGTGAAAACTGCGGTTAATATATATGTGTTTGTACGGTATAGAATTCCACTATCTTTCGCTGATGAATGAGTGCTAATTTCAAGGAGGCTGATTGGCCGCTCCAAAGGAAATTCATTTAGAAAGTCATGAGCAGATTCATTTTGAATTAAATTCAACAACGATAAAAAATCATCTATATTTCTTTTATTTTCGGCAGATAGGGAGGATAAATTTTCATCCCAGTTTTTTAAAAGATTAATGGTGTTTTTGCACCACGCAAAATTATGCCTGAATTTTTTTTCAGAGGTGCTGGTTTTTGAAATCCACAAGGCTGCGGAAATGAGAACTGCATAACCATGACAACCCCCTTTTTTTATTGCATTGATGAGGTCAGTTACTTCTTCCGCATCATATTGTTCAGGTGAGGCGGCGCTGATTTTGGACAAATAAACAATTAGTTTTTTGTTAATGTCGCGCTGATACATTTCAAAAAACATGTGCAGCGACCTTATTTGACGCGTGAGGCGTATTCACCGGTTTGGGTATTCACTTTAATCACTTCACCTTGTTGTACAAATAAAGGTACACGCACTACAGCGCCTGTTTCGAGCGTTGCGGGTTTGCCGCCACCGCCACTGGTGTCACCTTTTAAACCAGGATCAGTTTCAATAATTTTAAGTTCTACAAAAGCTGGGGGTTCTACAGATAAAGGTGCATCGTTATATAACACTACAATACAAATGGCTTCTTCTTTTAACCATTTTGCGGCATCTCCAACAATAGGTGCATTGGCAACATATTGTTCAAAGGTATCCATCATCATAAAATGCCATTCATTACCATCGTTATACAAATATTGCATTTCACGTTCAATGACATCAGCGCCTTCTACGCTGTCACCGGATTTAAACGTACGTTCAATCACGCGTCCGGATTTTAGATGACGTAGTTTGACGCGGTTAAAGGCCTGACCCTTGCCTGGCTTCACAAATTCATTTTCGATGATGCTATAAGGGTCACCATCTAACATCACTTTTAAACCACTTTTAAACTGATTAGTTGTATAACTTGCCATAATGTTCACCCTTTTTGCCGCAAATTTGTTAAAATATTCCGCTTATGATACCGAAAATTGAAAAAAAATGTCAGCCTCATGCTTGGCAAATTGCATTAAAAAATGTGATTCGCGACCCCAAAGTTTTACTTGAACGTTTAAATTTAGATGACACTTATTTGCCCATGGCAGAAAAGGCCGGACAATTGTTTCCACTACGCGTGTCAGAAAGCTTCGTCACACGCATGCATAAAGGTGACCCGCATGACCCCTTATTACGACAAGTATTACCTTTAGAAGAAGAATACCATGAGGTTCAAGGGTTTACTGACGATCCTCTGAAAGAGCGTGAGCAAAATCCCATTCCAGGTTTATTACACAAATTTAAAGGACGCGTGTTACTTACAGTGACAAGTGCTTGCCCTGTACATTGTCGCTATTGTTTTCGTCGTACTTTTTCGTATAGTGAAAATAATCCAGGCCGTGATAAATGGCAGCAAGCCTTTGATTATATTGCTAGAGACAATACTATTCATGAAGTCATTTTAAGTGGTGGCGATCCGTTTACATTAGATGATGATTATCTAAATTTTTTCATGCAGCATATCAATTCCATTCTGCATGTTAAAATTTTACGCATACACACGCGTATGCCGATTATGATTCCAGAACGTATTACTGATGAACTTATTCATACATTAATCAGCACTCGCTTAAAACCCGTTGTAGTTGTTCACTGTAATCATCCGCAAGAAATTGATGCGAGTGTCGGTTCGGCCTTAAAAAAATTAGCACAACATACTCATGTACTCAATCAAAGTGTATTGCTGCATGGTGTGAATGATGATGCCGATACGCTACGTTCACTCAGTGAAAAATTATTTGCCCATGATGTGATGCCCTATTATTTACATCAATTAGATCAAGTCACAGGCACAGCACATTTTGCTGTAGATGATAAAACTGCAATAAACCTACATCAACAAATGGCTGCCCAGCTGCCAGGATATCTGGTACCGCGGTTAGTTCGTGAAGTGGCAGGCTTTGCGGCCAAGCAGGCAATCCTTCCTTGAAAAAAGGAAGGATTATGGTATAATCTTCCTATGAATAAAGAAAAGCTAAAAGAGATTATACAGAATTCTCAAGAATATCAATTAGGTACAGTATATCCGCGCGCCGAAAATATTCCCATTGATATTGATAAAATTATTACTTTAATTGGCCCTAGGCGGGCAGGCAAGACCTTTGAACTTTATAATACGATTAAATCGTTATTGGCAGAGGGCGTTAGCCCTGCGCATATTTTGTATATTAACTGTGAGGATGAGCGGTTTAGTCACAGCGTCGAAGAACTAGATGCTTTGCTAAAAGCATATCAGGAGTTACATCCGGATATTAATTTATCAGATTGTTATTTTTTCTTTGATGAAATCCAATTATTTGAGAAGTGGGATAGATTTATTCGCCGCCTGAATGATTCGGTCAGCAAGCATATTTTTTTAACAGGTTCTAATGCAAAATTACTGAGTACAGAAATAGCAACCCACTTACGTGGGCGTTCTTTATCTTATACTGTATTACCACTTAGCTTTGCAGAATACTGTGATGTTAAGCACGTCAATACCACGCAATATGATCGTAAAAGTCAAGCATTGCGCTTTAATGCACTCGCTGAGTTTTTGCAATATGGCGGCTTTCCTGAGATTTTAAAATTAGATGAATCTCTTAAAGTTAAAACCTTGCAAGAATATTTTAATGTGATGATGTATCGCGATCTAGTAGAAAGATTTGGGATAAAAAATGTAGCCTTGTTAAAATATTTTATAAAACGCTTATTCGCGAGCGCCACTAAAGAATTTTCCATTCATAAAATATTCAATGAATTAAAAACAGCTGGATATAAATTAAGTAAAGATATCTTGTATGAATATTCAGGCTATTGTGAAGCTATTTTCATGGTGGTTGTCGTTAAAAAATATGCACATTCTATTCTTCATCAAGAATTATCTGAGAAAAAAGTCTATGTCATCGATAATGGTTTATATAATGCATTAAGCTCAAAGTTTTCAAAAGACATGGGTAAACTGATGGAACAAGCCGTGCTGCATCAGTTAATGCGTGGTGAGGGTGAAATATTTTTTCACAAAGATAAGTATGAGTGTGATTTTATTATCAAAAATGGTTTTGATATTACCATGGCCATACAAGTCTGTTATAACATGGAAGATAATGAAACTTTAAGACGAGAACTTAATGGTTTATGCGAAGCCTGCCGTGCTTACGGACTTAGTTCTGGCATTATTATCACCTATGAGGAAGAAAAGGAATTTGAAGTAGAGGGTATCAAAATACAACAAATTCCTTTATTAAAGTGGATTTTATAAGAAATAAATATTAACCCCCAAACCAAATTGAATGGCATGAGTATCCATCTTTACTTCATCAGTAATATTGGCATTCTCTTCTGTAACAGTCGCTGAAACTTGATTGTCATAATCTTCGTAGACGACATACAGCACTTGGCCGGCAATACTAATATATTCAGTTAAAAACTTTTCAAGGCCGACGCCAAATCGTACACCTGTTAAAGTAGGTTCGTCTGTATGGGTAGTATAAAGTTCATTACCGGCAGGGTCTTGAACGCCAAACTGCGTATTTACTTTAAATTCTGTTTCAATAATCCCTAACTTTGCAAACGCCAGCCAGGATTCATCGATGAAATACCCTTGTTTGAGTTCAGCACCATAACTCCATTGCGTCGTGACTTCTTGCGCTAAGGTATTAAGATGAAGTAGGCTCATTCCCCAATAAGAATCATGGGCATTTTGTCCTGCCGCAAAGATTTCTATTGCAGTTAAAAATTGTGGGTCTTCCCAGCGCATATACGCACCTAATCGACCTTCACCATTTAAATCACCATCACTTAGACCAAAGTCCACGCTATCAGATAATGTACTGGGTATCGTTTGCGTAAGGTTATTCTCCATTCGATAATCCCAATTACTCCAGGTAAGATCGCCACCCACATAGACGCCAAAGTCATCGATATCATCTTCAGCATATAATGGCAGGCTGGCTAATAATGATGCTATTAAAGTGCTGGAAAGGTAAATTTTTTTCATTTTTACGGACCTTGTAAATGAAGATGACTAAAAATTATTGTTTTATTATAGATCCTAAACCATCATTTGCTTTTAAGTTACAAATTTTGTACAATGCTTGTTCTATTGCGGGGTGGAGCAGTCTGGCAGCTCGTCGGGCTCATAACCCGAAGGTCGTAGGTTCAAATCCTACCCCCGCTACCAGATAAGTTGTAAATAGGGCCCAGGAAGGCCCTTTTGTTTATGTTTTTCAAATACATAGAAATTAAGAAGGACGGGCTTTAGGCCCGTTTTTCATGTAAGGGGCAAATGAATCTACATTCAGATGAATTACAGACGGCTTTAGAGCCAATCCTCGAGACGATGGGTTATCGTTTATGGGGTGTTGAGGTCATTCCTCAGCATTATCCTTTGGTGAAAGTGTATGTAGAAGGCAGTGAAGGGCCTATTACTATTGGACAAATAGGGCAAGCCAGCCATCAAGTGATGGATTGTTTGCGCCTGAATGGGGTAGATACTAACCAAATGCATTTGGAAGTCTCTTCTCCAGGAATGAATCGCCGCTTATTTACTTTGGCGCAATGTGAAGGATACATTGGCCAAGTGATAGTGGTGAAATTAAGACAAGCGTTGTTAGGTCGACAAAAGTATAAGGGTGTATTAAAGGCGGTGATGGAAGATAAGCTATTAATAGCACCGCCAGATATAGAACAAGTGGAATGTCCTTGGGATTTAGTCCTTCGGGCGAATGTTATTGCTGATTTACGCGCGTATTTAACATCGGAAAAAGGTGGAAAAAGCCATGAGTAAAGAAATTCTTTTAGTAGCAGAATCCGTATCACATGAAAAAGATGTGCCCAAAGAAGTCATTTATGAAGCAATTGAAGCGGCGCTGGCAATGGCTACGCGTAAAAAACATGGCGCAGAATGGGACGTGCGGGTTGCAATTGATACTAAAACTGGCGAATACGAAACATTTCGTTGTTTCACAGTAGTTGAGCCTGATTTTGATGAATTTGATGCAGGTGTTGAATTTCCTGATCGGGAATTAACGCTTGAACAAGCACATGAGAAAAATCCTGATGCTGTCGTGGGCGATATTATTGAAGAACAAATTGAATCTGTAGAGTTTGGTCGTATTGCTGCACAAACTGCGAAACAAGTGATCGTGCAAAAAGTGCGTGAAGCAGAGCGCTCAAAAGCATTAGATGCTTACAAAAGCCGAGTCGGCGAATTAATCACGGGTGTTGCGAAACGTGTCACACGCGATCATGTCATTTTAGATATTGGTCAAAACAACGAAGTGTTATTAACACGCAGCGAAATGTTACCGCGTGAAGCCGTGCGTATGGGTGATCGTGTTCGTGCTTATTTATATGAAGCCAGTCCACAAGCCCGTGGTCCACAATTATTTGCCAGCCGTATTCATCCGAATATGTTGCGTGAACTATTTAAAATTGAAGTACCTGAAATTGGCGAAGAGTTAATTGAAATTAAAAGCGTTGCCCGCGATCCCGGTATTCGTGCAAAAATTGCCGTTAAAACCAATGATGGCCGTATCGATCCCGTAGGTGCTTGCGTGGGTATGAGAGGCGCGCGCGTTCAAGCAGTGTCTAGTGAATTAGGCGGTGAGCGTATTGATATTGTTGTTTGGGATGATAATCCTGTGCAATTTGTGATTAATGCTATGGCACCTGCAGAAGTGGTTTCCATTGTGATGGATGAAGATGCACATACCATGGATATCGCAGTTAAAGAAGAACAATTATCACAAGCGATTGGCCGCGGTGGTCAAAACGTGCGTTTGGCCAGCGAATTAACCGGCTGGGAACTCAATGTGATGAGTGAAAAACAAGCTTCTGAGAAAAGTGCCGAAGAAACAGAACGCTTAGTGCAATTATTCTTAGATAAATTACAAGTCGATGAAGATTTGGCAGCTGTTTTAGCTGAAGAAGGATTTTCATCCATTGAAGAAGTGGCTTATGTGCCGATACAAGAAATGTTAAATATCGAAGGCTTTGATGAAGATATTGTCAACGCGTTGCGCACACGTGCTAAAGATGTTTTACTCTCAGAAGCGTTAGCGGATGAAGAAATTGCACGTGCACCTACAGAAGATTTATTGAGCTTACCTGGAATGAGTCCAGAACTTGCAAATCTATTCGCTGAGCACGGTGTGAAAACACGTGATGATTTAGCGGACTTAGCTGTAGATGATTTACTAGACATTACTGATATTGGCCAAGAAAAAGCATCGGAATTAATTATGGCTGCACGTAAACATTGGTTTGATGAAGAGGCGTAGAATACGTTATGACAGATGTGACTTTAAAGCAGTTTGCAAGTGAGCGGAATATATCGATCCAAATGTTGCTTACTGAATTGCAGCAGGCTGGGGTATTAGAAGCAGGCAAGCCTGTTGATCCTGAAACCCAAACGATTAGCAATAAACAAATTCAGCAATTTTTGGATTATCGTAATAAGCAAAGTGCTGGGCAAAAAATTACTTTAAAACGCAAACGTGTTGAAGCTGTTAAAGTGGGTGCTAAAACCATTAGCGTTGAAGTGCGGAAAAAACGCACTTATATGCCGAAAAAAGCAGAACCTGAAGTTGAAGAAGAAGTGGTAACACCTGAACCTGAACTTCAAGTGCCAGAAACGCCTACTCCACCTGCTGTAGAAGAAGTAGTAAAAGCACCTGTTGAAGAAGCACCTAAACCTAAACCTGTCGTGCGTGAAAAACCAGAGAATAAAAAGCGTGGCGGTAATGAACGTTCGGATCGCAATGATCGTGGGGGTGGACGTCCTACTTCACGTAATGATGATGATCGTGATTTTCGTGATGGAGAAGTATCTCCACGCAGACGTAAAAGAAGAAAGCCAGAAAAAGTCGCAAGCTTATCGGGGCAACATGCATTTGCAAAACCAACAGCACCGATGGTGCATGAAGTAAAAATTCCAGAAACCATTTCTGTTGCTGATTTAGCACAAAAAATGGCAGTTAAAGCTACTGAAGTCATTAAAGTAATGATGGGCATGGGCGCCATGGTGACTATCAATCAGGTGATTGATCAAGATACCGCCGCTATTGTGGTTGAGGAAATGGGTCATACACCCGTGATGCTGAAAGGTACAGGACTGGAAGAAGTATTGGCAGAAGGTTTCAAAAACGAATCAACGGGCGATACAAAACCACGTCCTCCGGTGGTGACCATCATGGGACATGTTGATCATGGTAAAACTTCATTGCTTGATTATATTCGTACAACACGCGTGACTGCAGGTGAAGCCGGTGGGATTACTCAACATATTGGTGCATATAGTGTAACCACTGAAAAAGGTCGCATTACATTTTTAGATACACCCGGACATGCGGCATTTACAGCCATGCGTGCACGTGGTGCAAATTGTACGGATATCGTTGTATTAGTTGTGGCTGCTGATGATGGTGTCATGCCACAAACCATAGAAGCGATTCAACATGCCAGAGCTGCTAATGTGCCGATTATTGTTGCGGTTAATAAAATGGATAAGCCGCAAGCTGATCCAGATCGTGTGCGCACAGAATTAGGCCAATACAGTATTATTCCTGAAGATTGGGGCGGCGAAAATATTTTTGTATATGTTTCTGCTAAACGTGGCGATGGTATTGATACGCTGCTTGATTCTATTTTGGTACAGGCAGAAGTTTTAGAATTAAGAGCTATTGAAGATGCACCCGCAAGAGGTGTAGTACTCGAATCACATTTAGACAAAGGTCGTGGTGCTGTTGCTGATTTATTAGTACAGCAAGGCACTCTGAAAAAAGGTGATATTGCCTTAGTCGGTATGCAATATGGGCGCATTCGTGCGATGTTTGATGAAAATGGCAAAACCAAAGACTCTGCTACCGCATCAACGCCCGTAGAAATTTTAGGTTTATCGGGTACACCGAGTGCGGGTGATGAGTTTATTATTTTAAATGATGAACGCAAAGCCAAAGAAGTGGCGCTGTTCCGTCAAGGTAAATTCAAAGAAGTGAAGTTTGCAAAACAAAAAGCGGCTTCATTAGAAGGTATCTTTACCCAAATGAGTCGTGAAGAAGTGCCGGTGCTTAACATCGTCGTTAAAGCAGACATGCAAGGTTCTGCAGAAGCCATTTGTGATTCTTTAGTGAAACTATCAACGGCTGACGTGAAAGTTAAAATTGTAGGTCAGGGTGTCGGTGGTATTAATGAAACCGATGTGACTTTGGCCATGGCTTCACGTGCTTTATTGATTGGTTTTAATGTGCGTGCTGATGCAAAAGCCAAACGTGTTGCTGAAGATGAAGGCGTAGAAATCCATTATTTCAGCATTATTTACGATCTGATTGATTTAGTGAGAAATGGTTTAACCGGATTATTACGTCCTGAAATTAAAGAACAGATTGTCGGTCTTGCCCAAGTACGTGATGTGTTCCGCGCAACCAAATACGGTTCGGTTGCAGGTTGTATGGTCATTGAAGGTTCCATTAAACGTCATTTACCCGTACGTGTATTACGTAATAATGTCGTGATTTTTGAAGGTGAAATAGATTCATTAAGACGCTTTAAAGATGATGTGAACGAAGTACGTCATGGCATAGAATGTGGCATCGGCGTTAAAAATTATAATGATATTAAACCGGGCGATCAGATAGAAGTCTATGAAAAGATTAGCGTGGCGCGGAAGTTATAATGCATAAATCAAGTGAGTTCAGCCGTCTGGATCGCATTAATAAAACCATCGCAAGACATTTGGCGATGATTTTACATAAAGAAATTGCCGATCCTAGGCTTGCATTTATTAATATCACCTATGTGCAAGTTACACCGGATTTATCCGAAGCGAAAGTTTATTTTACGAGCAGTTTGAATAAAGAAGCTGAACTTGATGGTGGGAAAACGTTGTGCAAATTATTAAACAAAGCGCAAAAGCATTTACGTTATGTATTAGCACAAGAAGTGGATTTACGTCGCACGCCAAAATTATATTTTCATTATGATACAAAACTATTAGAAGCGCTGCGAATTGATTCGTTGTTGAAGGGAAAAAATTAATGTCATTACAAAAAAAACCAAGACGTGCATTGAATGGTATTTTATTACTTGATAAACCACTTGAGTTAACTTCTAATGCAGCCCTGCAAATCGTCAAACGATTATTTAATGCTGAAAAAGCAGGCCATACGGGAAGTTTAGATCCATTAGCAAGTGGCATGTTACCTATTTGTTTTGGGCAGACTACAAAATTTTCACAGTTTTTGCTAGAAGCGAATAAAACTTATGAAGTTACTGCACGTTTGGGGCAAAAAACCACAACCGGGGATGCTGAAGGCGAGATTATTGCCGATAACCCTGTGCCTGAATTTTCAATGGATGTATTGAATGAAGCCTGTATGTCATTTCGTGGTCTTATTTCGCAAGTGCCTTCTATGTATTCAGCGCTTAAGGTCAATGGACAAGTGCTGTATAAATTAGCTCGCAAAGGCATTACGATTGAAAGACCTAGTAGACAGGTCACTATTGAAGTTCTCGAAATTTTGGATTATGCCAATTATGAATTAAAAATGCGCATTTCATGCAGTAAAGGCACTTATATTCGTACCTTAGTAGAAGATTTGGGCGATAAGCTTGGCTGTGGTGCTTATGTAAGCCAATTACGGCGCAGCTCTATTGCGGGCTTAAGTGAGCTTAAAATGTATGATTTGCCCACTCTAGAAAATTTAGAGATGGATCAATTAGACGCCTGTTTAATCGATTTAAGCACAGCTTTACAAGGTTTCCCTATAGTGATTTTACAAAGAACCGCTGCCCATTATTTGCAGCAGGGACAAGCAGTTTCTTTGCCAACGGTTTTGGGGCAACAAAAGTGGGTTCAAATGTATTATAATGACCAGTTTTTTGGGATGGGTGAAGTTCAGCCTGATGGTAGAATTGCCCCGAGTCGTTTATTGCGAGCTAAGTCCCTGGTGGCTTAGGTCTTTGTTTAGTGGTAGAATAGCGTGGTTATTTTGTAAGGAGGATTTTAATGTCTTTAACGGCAATACAAAAAGCAGAGTTGGTTGGTCAGTACCAACGTGGTGAAAATGATACTGGTTCAGTGGAAGTGCAGGTGGCCTTGTTGTCAGCGCGCATTAGCCGCTTAACTGATCATTTAAAAATTAAGCGCCAAGATAAACATTCTCGGCATGGTTTATTAAAACTGGTGAGTCAGCGCAAGTTATTATTAAAATACTTGAAGCGTACCGGCTATGAACGTTATGTCACTTTGATTGAACGTTTAGGGATCCGCGGTTAAATACTTTTGGTTTAAAAAATAAAATTAAGGATACGTGTGTGAACGAACTCAAGTTTCAATATGGGAAAAATAACGTTACCTTGCAAACGCATGAGATTGCAAGACAAGCGACAGGCGCAGTGTTAATTGATGTGGATAGTACGACTGTTTTAGTAACAGTTGTGGGTATGGAAAATGCCAACCCCAATGCAGACTTCTTCCCTTTAACTGTGAATTATATGGAACGTACTTATGCTGCTGGCCGAGTGCCAGGCAATTATTTCCGTCGTGAAGCGCGCCCGAGTGAAAAAGAAACTTTGACCTCACGTTTAATTGATAGACCGATTCGTCCGCTGTTCCCAGATGGCTTTATGAATGAAGTGCAAGTAGTGGCAACAGTGATGTCAGTTAATCCGGAAGTGGATCCTGATATTGTTGCAATGCTGGGTACTTCTGCGGCACTTGCGATTTCTGGTATTCCTTTCAATGGACCATTAGGCGCTGCCCGCGTAGGTTATAAAAATGGTGAATATTTATTAAACCCAAATTTGGATGAATTAGCGAGCTCAGAATTAGATTTAGTGGTGGCTGGAACTGCACACGCTGTATTAATGGTGGAATCTGAAGCTAAAGAATTATCTGAAGATGTGATGTTAGGTGCGGTAATGTTTGGTTTTGATCAAATGCAAACTGCGATTAAAGCCATTGCTGAATTTGCCCGCGACGCTGGGAAAACCCGCTGGAATTGGCAGGCTCCGGTTCGTGATGAAGCATTATTAACCAAAGTAAAAGATTTAGCACAAACTGAATTACAACAAGCTTATCAAATTAAAGAAAAAGCACAGCGTAGAGCTGCAATTGCTGCCAGCCGTGATAAAGTATTATCAGCTTTTGTTACAGAAGAAACCAATGCACAAACACTGATTGGATTATTTGATACTATTGAACGTGATCTTGTGCGTAACAGTATTTTACGTGGAGAGCCACGTATCGATGGTCGTGATACTAAAACAGTACGTCCAATTAACACCCGTGTAGGTGTATTGCCGCGCGTTCATGGTTCTGCATTATTTACGCGTGGTGAAACTCAAGCTTTAGCGGTTGCTACTTTAGGGACAGAACGTGATGCACAAAGTATTGATGCATTAATAGGTGACCAAACCGATCGCTTTATATTTCATTACAATTTCCCCCCTTATTCTGTGGGTGAATGTGGTCAAGTTGGCGCGCCAAAACGTCGTGAAATTGGTCATGGTCGTTTGGCAAAACGCGGCGTACAAGCCGTTATTCCAACGATTGAACAATTTCCTTATGTGATGCGTGTTGTATCTGAAATTACTGAATCCAATGGTTCGAGTTCAATGGCGAGCGTTTGCGCAGCAACATTAGCCATGATGGATGCCGGTGTGCCGATTAAAGCACCTGTTGCCGGTATTGCCATGGGTTTAATTAAAGAACCTCATGCTTATCAAGTGCTCACTGATATTTTAGGTGATGAAGATCATTTAGGTGATATGGACTTTAAAGTCGCAGGCACACATGAGGGTATCACTGCTTTGCAAATGGATATTAAGATTGAAGGTATTAATCGTGAAATTATGCATGTCGCCTTGGAACAAGCCAAACAAGCGCGTTTACATATTTTAGGTGAAATGGCAAAAACCATGACGCAATCTCGTGAAGATGTGTCTTTATTTGCGCCACGCATTACCATTATCAAAATTCATCCCGATAAAATTCGTGATTTAATTGGTAAAGGCGGCGTCACTATTCGTGCCCTAACCGAAGAAACCGGCACTAGTATTGATATTGCAGATGATGGCACAGTAAAAGTGGCTGCAGTAGATGGTAAAGCCAGTGAAGCCGCAATTCAACGGATTAAAGAATTAACTGCAGAAGCAGAAGTCGGCGCACTTTATGACGGCACAGTCGTAAAAATCGTAGATTTCGGTGCTTTTGTAAACTTCCTTCCCGGCCGCGATGGTTTAGTCCATGTCTCTGAAATCAGCAATGAACGTGTCAATAACGTCGCTGATGTATTATCAGAAGGCCAAAAAGTAAAAGTAAAAGTCCTAGAAATCGACCGCCAAGGTCGTGTTCGCCTCAGCATGAAAGCAGCAGCCGAATAACTTAAGGTTTATGCCAGCGTGTTCTTCCCTACCTCCCGCGGCTCGTCCGCGGGAGGTAGTTCCCAAAAATTAAATAAGTACTTGACTTATAATTTAAAAATAAGTTAGAGTACACAATATAATTTAATTTTTTTAGCGAGGATAATATGCCCAGAGTAACAGAAAAAGCAACAATTGACGCTATAATCAGTGGAACTTTCTGTGGTTTTGGCGGATTCTGCACTCTGGAAATAGGACGTCAGATTGCGACAGCATTAGGTTGGCCTGCATCAGCAGCTTTCGGCTGGCCAGCAGTTCTTTGTTGTTTAGGAATAACTGGCGGTGTGCTTGCAAATACAGATTGTTCTTCCGATACACCCACACCCACACCCACACCTACACCTACACCTTCAAATTCAAATTCAAGCTCAAGCTCAAATTGCTGTTTTCGTAATTGGGGCAGCAATACAAATGATGATGCGTCAGTGATTAAACACAAAAAGAAAAGAACTACTCGCACCGATCATGAAAAAGGTAGCGATTTAGGGGAGGATAGTACTTTTTTTGAAACTCCGGTTAATAATTACGGCAGTGTAAATAATTCTAAATAAAATCACACAGACGCGATGCTATACCTTAGTCATCGCGTCTGTGTTACTCTTCTGCACATCATGACTATTTTTCTTGAAACCGAACACTTAATTTTAAAAGAACCTGAACCTTCGCATTTAGCGGATTTAATTGCTTTGCGCGCAGATCCGGATGTGATGCGCTTTATTGGCAATAATAATGGACAGCCGCAACCTGCACCAGAAGTAGAACGATTTTTAAAAATCTCGATTGAATATCAAAAAAAATATGGTTTTGGATTTTGCTCGGTATTTGAAAAAAATACCGGCGAGTTTGTCGGACAAGCAGGATTATTTCATTTGGGATTTAATGAAGAACAATCTGAAATTGAAGTCGCTTATCGCTTACACAAAAAATTTTGGGGCAGAGGTTATGCTACAGAATTAGCACGGGCCTTAATCCATTGGGGCTTTGAAAATTTACCCAATGATAAATTAGTGGGATTTGTGTTTCCTGAAAACATACGTTCGCGACGCGTACTAGAAAAAGCCGGCATGATGGATATGGGCAAAACAGAATATCGCGGCCATCAAGTCGATTATTTTGAAATTTATCGCAATGATTTGGTGACTCTTGTAGATTATGATGATGATTGGCCCATCCAAGCTGAACATGAAATTAAAAAACTTTCTCAAATTTTACCAAAGTCACATATTATCGATATTCAACATGTCGGCAGTACTGCAATACCTGGCATGCTTGCAAAGCCCATTATAGATATTCAAATTGCAGTAGATGCACTGAGTGTTTTCAAAGCCATTGCTATTGATATTCTTAAATCCCATGAATATGTTTATTGGGCAGAGAATCCTGATCCCACGCGTTTGTTTTTTGTAAAAGGCATGCCACCCTATGGCACAAAGCGCACTCACCATATTCATATAGTAGAACCAAACTCTCCACATTGGATAAATAAAATAAACGTTAGAGATTATTTAATTTTACATCCAGAAACAGCCCGTGAATATGCTGAATTAAAAATAAATTTAGCCAAAAAATATAAATATGATCGCGAACAATATACCGAAGCTAAATCAGAGTTTGTGAATAAGGTGCTTGCCGTCATCCCCGCGCAGGCGGGGATCCATTGACTTAAATAAGTTCATCAACTACAATAGAGCCATTATGCCTACCACAGTGCACTCACAATACAGACGTTCGGCTTGACCCTGTGTTGAATGACAAAAGCCTTTTGCCATTTAACATATATTAAAATATCTGTTATTGGAGTGTATTATCATGAATAATCAACGTTTTTATTACGTGCCTGCTTTTATTATTGCGTCTATCGCTTTAATTGAAATGGCAACTGATATGTATTTGCCTAATCTACCGGCGGTGATGCGAGAGTTTAACACCACCGAAAGTCTATTGCAGTTAACTTTAAGTGTAAATTTATTTGGACTCGCGACCGCTGGTTTATTAGCGGGACCTTTATCTGACACTTTAGGTCGGCGTAACATGTTGCTTTCTGGTTTGTTATTATTTTTAATCGCTGGTATTTTTTGCACCCTTGCGCCTTCTGTAGATATTTTACTCATTGCACGTTTGTTGCAAGGTCTAGGGGGTGGCATAGTGTTAGTTGTCGGCACTGCAGCAATTCGCGATTTATATCAAGCAGAAAAATTAGCTAAAATTATGTCAATGATGGGGATGGTGATTGCAGTATCCCCCGGCATTGCACCGATTATTGGCGGTTATATAGGGATGTATTTTGATTGGCGCGCAACTTTTGGTTTTCTAGTCGTCTGCGGTGCATTATTAGTGCTGTTGTTTTTTTACGCGATGCCAGAAACTTTATATACCAGCAGTAAAAAAACATTTTCTATCAAACCGATTTTAACAAACTATCTAGAAATTGTTAAAATTCCCGCGTTTGTATTAAATGCTTTATTATTAGCGTTAACCATAGCGCAGCTCTGGATAGAAATGGGCAATTTACCATTTTTATATATTCAAACGTTAAATGTGCCAAGCCATCATTACGGTATTTATTTTGGTAGCAGCGTGTTTATCTTTGTTTTAGGGACTTTGTTTAATCAACGTTACGTCATGACTTATGGCGTTGATCGTTTATTATTCAGTGGGATTTTATTAAAAGTTATCAGTGTATTATTAATCTGTTTTGCTGCCTGGTTAAATATACAGCAAGCGTGGCTCATCCAATTATTCTTTTATCCAGGCGCCTTCGGCTTAGCCTTGGTTATTAGTAATGCATCCAGTCGCAGCTTAAGCGTAATTACACAGCACGTAGGTTGCGCAAGCGCCGTATTGTATCTATTAGAAATGGCATTAGCGGGATTAGCTTTATATATTGCTGGATTATTTTTTAATAATACTTTGTGGCCCATTGCAATATCAGGCATCATTTGGATGGGCTTGGTGTTTGGATTGTATGGCTTACGTAAAGTGAGAGTAACATAAATAAAGTGCGGTTATGATCAACAATAATCCCATGGCAATATTAACTATACGTAGGCGAAAAGGATTGTTTAATAAAATAGATACTTTATCGCCTACGAATGCCCAAATCAAAAGGCTCGCGTAACACACAAAAAAATATATAGTAATGAATATTAATAGCGGTCCATAACTGTCTACGCTTGCAAAGATTGAAATACCTGATACGGCTGCAATCCATGCTTTAGGATTTAACCATTGCAATAAAAAACCTTCATGAAATTTAGGGATATTAATCTCTTTAATTTCTATTGTGGGCTTTGAGATCGCAATTTTATAACCCATGTAAACAATATATAACGAACCACCAATAGCCAGATAATTTAAAAAAATGGGGTAAGCCTGAATAAACTGCTCCAAAACAAACCCTACAGCCAGTAACAACAATAAAAAGCCTATATTTGCGCCCGCAACATAAGGCATCGTTTTCTTGAAACCATAATTAATCGCTGATGATAAAATAATCATGTTCACAGGTCCTGGCGTAATAGACATCGCTAGAGAAAATGAAAACATGGCTAATAAGACTGACATAGGTCCACCTTTTAATCAAATATGTTACATGTTATTAATTTACTACAATGTAACCAAGCAAAGCAAGATAGATCTAGTGCTGAAAAAATAAACAACTAACGGTATTTTATGATAACTAATCGTTAGTCTTCGTTAATATCAGGTTTTTTCTGACTTGTACCATCATCGTCACACATATCACCATGAGCAAGCCAATACTATTTAGAGGCATTGGTTCAAACATAAAAATAGAAAATACCCAAAGGGTGCTATAAATAGATGGAATAATAATGCTTTGCAAGATCCCGCGCCCTATAAAAACTAAAATACAAATCAGAAAACCAGATAAGACTATTCCAGAAAACCAAACAATATCTTGAGTTTGTGATAATTTGATACCTTCTCCAGTTTCAGCACGTTCCTTTATTCCCATTAATGTTCGTCTTTCCATAATAAAGTGTAGAGGTAGCTCAATATAATTTGAGATTTTTAGCCATGGGTTTGAGGTTTTAGACTCTTGTGTGCGAATAATCAAACGCGTTTGTTGATCATTTACTTTAATGAGTAAAAATGTTCCCCATTTATCTAAAACAAAGGTATCGATTGGTTTAACATAAAGTACTCGAAAATTATAAGGAATAATACTACGCTGCTCATCAATTGACCCGCGGACTATTTCACCCACTTTTATTTCTTTAAATTCAGGTGTAATGATATCCTGATGACGAGTTTCATATCCTAAAAATCTTTCAATAAAATCATAACTGTAAAACCCACCTCTATCAGCACCTAACTGTATTAACCATAACCAAACGTCAGCTTGTGGCGCGTTAATCAATATAGCGCGGGTAGAAGTAATTATTAAGTTTTTATCATCGCCAGCCATAGGCATGGAGACTTCATAGTCAGAAGCACCCCAAGTGGTGATGATAGGTTTTAAATAAAAGTTATAGATGGCTAATTGCAATAGACTTAGGAAAATAATAATGAGTATAGATTTAATAGCGTTATTCATTCAAAGCTCAATTTTAGATTATGATACAATTGTTTACAACCTTTGTAAAATGGTCACTAGGGCATTCATTATGCAAAAATATAATTTTGATACATCTAATGCTTTCATTAGTAAGTTAAATATACAGCCTATTCAATCGGGCATTTTGGATGGTTTAAGCTTTGCTGTCAAAGACAATATTGATATTGCTGGATTTAAAACATCATTTGGTAGTAAAGCCTGGTTTGATCTGCATCCGCCTGCTTTAAATCACGCATTATGTGTTGAACAGTTGTTAAGAGCAGGTGCTATTTGTTTTGGAAAAACTATTGCTGATGAATTTACATATAGTCTAGATGGTGAAAATTATTTTTATGGGACGCCCATTAATCCTAAAGCGCCAGATAGAATTCCGGGTGGATCATCAAGTGGTTCTGCTTCTGCGGTTGCTTGCGATTTAGTTGATTTTGCTTTAGGAACAGATTGTGCGGGTTCAATACGTGTGCCTGCAAGTCTATGTGGTATATTCGGGATGCGTCCAACTACACATCGTATTTCTGAATCAGGAGTTTTACCTTTTTCACCTGGCATTAGCACTGTGGGTGTATTTTCTCAAAATCTAGATGTACTCGAAAAGGTTTTTTATGTGTTACTTAATTCTCATCAAAATAAATTGTGCGAATTGAAAAACATTTATCTACTTGATGATGCATTTGAAATTTCAGACCCGGCAGTTAAAGAAGTATTGCAAGATAAAATAATGTATTTAAAAAGCATAAAAGATATTCAGGTGAGTACTATTAGCTTGAGCGAAATTTTTGGTGAAGAAATAGATTTATTCACATGCAATGAAAAGGCCTTAAGGGTTTTGCAAAGTGTGGAGATATGGAATGCAATTGGAGGATGGATTATTGATAACAATCCTAAAACAGGTCCACGTTTTAGTTTTGGGATGGAAATTCTTAAAAATGTTGATCGTTCTCAACTTAATGAGGCCCTATATTTGTGTGAAAAATTGTTTACTAGAATTTCTCAATTTATTAAACCAGGCGATTTATTTTGTTATCCAACCGTTCCCATGATCGCGCCGATTAAAGGAGAACTAGATAATCCTGATAAAGGTTTTGATTTTTACAGGCGCACTATGGCCATTACTTGCTTTTCAGCTATTGCCCATCTTCCAGAAATCACAATGCCTGTTGCCCATGTGAATAACATTCCTGTCGGACTTTCTTTGGCTGGCGCACCCAATCAAGATGAGTTCCTGCTTGCGGTAGCGAAACGTGTTTATGAAGTAATTGGCTATCTGTAAAGCCCTGGCTTTATAGCATTTATTCCTATTATGCACATAATTAAGAATATTCAATTATGTGCATAAGATTTATATGGACACTACTATGCACATAATGTAAAATTAGTAATTATGTGCATAATAGGAGTGGCTATGAGATTTGTACCGTTTGTAGGCAGGAGTAAGGAGCTTTCTAAGCTTAGGGCGCTATATAGCAAACGTAGCGCTAGTTTAGTTGTTGTCCGTGGACGGCGGCGTATTGGTAAAAGTCGCTTAGTTGAAGAGTTCGCAAAAGATTACACATTTATTCAGTTCGCTGGACTTGCGCCCACCAAGGGCGTTACACAACAATCTCAAAGAGATGTATTTGCGCAGCAGTTATCTGCTCAGCTCAATCTTCCCAAAATACAGAGTCAAAATTGGTCTGAATTATTCTCTCTACTTGCGCGATCAACACAAAAAGGTCGTATAGTTGTGTTACTTGATGAGATCTCTTGGATGGGCTCTAAAGATCCCACTTTTCTGGGGAAATTAAAAAATGCCTGGGATATAGAATTCAAAAAAAATCCTGATCTCATTTTAATATTATGTGGATCAGTTTCGACATGGATTGAAAAAAACATTATCAGTAGCACAGCTTTTTTTGGCAGAATTTCTTTATATATCACATTAGAAGAATTGCCCTTATATGACTGTCATGAATTATTTTTACAGCAAGGTTTTAGGGGCACTCTTCATGAGGAATTTAAATTATTATCCGTCATGGGAGGTATCCCTTGGTATTTAGAACAAATTAATCCTAAATTTAACGCAGATGAGAATATCAAACAATTATGTTTTACTAAAGAAGGATTATTGTTTAATGAGTTCGATAAAATTTTTCATGATTTATTTCAAAAAAAGGGAGATCTTTATAAAAAAATAGCGCTCATCTTGTCTGAAGGAGACTGTGATTTTAATACGATTTGTCAAAAACTTAATTATGCAAAAAGTGGTATTATCAGCACATATCTTGATAATTTAGTTCAATCTGGTTTCGTGTCTAGGGATTATACTTGGTTGATTAAAACAGGTAAAAATTCAAGATTGAGTGTATTTCGCTTAAGCGATAATTATTTAAGATTTTATCTCAAATATATCCTTCCTAATAGCCCAAAAATTATAGCAGAAAACTTTTCTGATATTTCTTTGGCACAGCTTTCTGGATGGAGTTCACTAATGGGATTTCAATTTGAAAATCTTGTTTTAAAAAATAGAAAAATAATAAAGAAATTATTAAATATAACTCCGCAAGATATTGTTTCTGATAATCCATTTTTCCAAAGAAAATCGAGTGCTCATCAAGGGTGCCAAATAGATTATTTAATTCAGACCAGGTTTAATACTTTATTTGCCTGTGAAATCAAGTTCTCACAGAATGAAATTACAAGTGGTGTCATTCAGGAAATGAAAAGCAAAATAGCGCGCCTAGTATTGCCGAAAGGATTTTCTTGTTTCCCCGTATTAATTCATGCAAATGGCGTGAGTGAAGAAGTAGAAGATAGTGGTTACTTTGTTGAGTGCATCGATTTTTCAAAATTATTAATCTTTGATTAAAAATACCGATCCATTAAACTTTTTAAAATTGCATAGGTTTCTCTATCTGGAATACCCGAGTAATTACTTGGGCGAAAATGCATTTGAAAAGCGAGCACTACATTGCGGGTTTGATCGTCTAATATGCCGGTGGGTTGGATATTGTAACCGTATTTGGCTAAATTTTCTTGTAACCATAGAATGTTGATTTCTTCATCTGTGTTATTTTTTAGCATGGCCTCAACAGCTTCGCGATCATACCAAGCGCCTATGCCTGCATCGGCTAATTTTTCCCAAGGGAAGAGGGGACCTGGATCAATTCGCGTATTAGAGCCACGTGCAGCAATGTTGGGAGTAATTTCTCCATGACCAATAATCCTGGTTGGCTCAATGTCATATTTTTTAATAAGATCGTTTAGTAATTTTATCAGCAGATCAATTTGATAATCTGCAAAAGGATACCAGGTTCGTCCATTATTCTCATCTTTAAAACCCTCATTCACCAGTTCAATTCCAATGGAGGTGGCATTTAGATTGATTTGCCCTGAAGGATCTTGACCTTGCCAATAACTCAACCCAGCATGTGCCGCTTTTTGATCATCGGGTACTAAACGGTATATAAGATTTTGGTCACCCATAGGCGACTCAGGTATCAGATAATGCGCACTGAGTTTGCCATTTGTTAAAACATCTAATGAATCCTCAAAATCACCATGAGTAAAATGTAGAACGATAAAAGTAATTCGCGGAGTGATTTGTTTCGCTATATAGCTTTCATCAATTGTATAGGTACTGTCATTATTGTTGTTAAAAAATAAATTGGCACCTAAGAGTAATAATGATATAGCGATTAATAAAGAAATACACACCCATTTTTTCATATACAGATCACGCCTTACTTATCGCATCCATGCTGGATTTTGTGTTTTCAATTGTGTGATTCAAATCTTGCAATTTTTGTTTTTCTTCTGCCAAGCCTTCTTCAGTTTGATGCGCGCAATAATGTGGGTTATTTAATTTTTGTGCTAATTTATCATATTCTTTTTGGGTTTTTACTAATAATCTTTCTAGGCGATTGATTTCAGCATGTTTGTCTATAAGCCCCGCGAGAGGGACTAGTATTTCCATTTGACCAGAGATGACGCTTGCGCAAGCAATAGTCACAGTATTACTGTCAAGCCAAGTTATTTTTTCAATAAAACCTAGTTCTTTAAGTAAATTTTCTTGCGTTTGCCAAGTTTGTCTTTCTTCTGGACTAGCTTGTTTTATTAAAATTTCTATAGGTTTGCGGGGTGGAATGTTCATCTCGCCGCGCATATTACGCAGTGCAGTAATAATGTTTTTTACAAAAGTTAAACTTTTTACACTGTCTTTATCTACCAGAAAATCATTAGCATCTGGATAGCGGGCAATCATAATTGATTTTGTAGTAATGCCTAACATCGGCGCCACGCGCTGCCAGATTTCTTCGCTCATGTAAGGGATAAATGGGTGTAATAAACGTAAGCTTGTTTCTAAAACTTCTAGTAAAGTATAACGGGTTGCGAGTTGTACTTCTTCATTATTATCTTTTAATAAAGAACGGGTTAATTCTAAATACCAGTCACAATATTCATACCAGACAAATTCATAACAAGCTTGCGCGGCTAAATCAAAACGGTATTGATCTAAATGTTGTTTGACGCTCGCAATCGTTGTTGAGAGTTGAGTTAAAATATAACGATTAGGTAAACTTTCTGGGAGATTTTCAGGTTTTTCTGCAGGGATTAAACCTTCGGTATTCATTAATACAAACCGTGCGGCGTTCCATAATTTATTACAAAAATTACGATAACCTTCAAAGCGATTTAAATCAAATTGAATATGTCTGCCGGTTGATGCTTGCGCACAAAACGTAAAGCGTACAGCATCAGTGCCAAAGGCGGGAATGCCATTGGGAAATTGTTGCCGCGTTTGTTTTTCAGTTTTCTGTGCTTGTTTAGTTAACAGCATATTCGCTGTGCGTTTTTTAACTAGACTTTCAAGATCGATGCCGTCAATTAAATCAATTGGATCAATAACATTACCTTTGGATTTTGACATTTTCTGGCCATCTTGATCGGTGATTAAACCATGAATATAGACTTCTTTAAACGGAACGAAGCCTGTAAATTTTAAGCCCATCATCATCATGCGTGCGACCCAAAAGAAAATAATATCAAAGCCAGTAATGAGTACTGTTGTTGGGTAAAACATGTCAAATTCAGGCGTTTTTTCTGGCCAGCCTAGGGTTGAAAAAGGCCAGAGTGCTGAAGAAAACCAAGTATCTAAAACATCTTCATCTTGGTTTAATTGCACATCTTGTGCAAGTTTATATTTTTTGCGCACGCTCGCTTCATCTTCAGCCACATAAGTATTACCCTTGTCATCATACCAGGCCGGTATGCGATGTCCCCACCACAGTTGCCGACTGATACACCAATCTTGAATATTATCCATCCAGGCAAAAAAAGTATTTTCCCAATTTTTCGGGACAAATTGCATATCACCATTTCGCACAGCGTTGGACGCTTTTTCTGCTAACGGTTTGATATCGACATACCATTGATCGGTTAACATGGGCTCAATAATGACGCCTGAGCGATCGCCTCTTGCGATCATGCGTTTATAAGGTTCAATTTTTTCAACAAGACCTAAGGCCTCTAAATTGTTGATTAATTGTTTGCGCGCTGTAAAACGTTCCATGCCTTGATATTCACTGGGAACATTTTGATTTAAATGTGCATCTAACGTAAAAATATTAAGAGGCGTTAAATTAAATTTTGCACCGCGTGCGTAATCATTAAAATCATGGGCGGGTGTGACTTTGACAGCGCCACTGCCAAAATCAGGAATCACGGTATCATCGGCAATGATGGGAATAGTTCTGCCTGTTAAAGGTAATTGCAATTGTTTGCCAATTAAATGTTGATAGCGTGGATCATCTGGATGCACAACGACGGCTTCATCGCCAAATAATGTTTCAGGTCGCGTGGTCGCGACAATGATAAATTCTTTTGGGTTATCATTGAGTGGATAACGTAAATGCCATAAGAAACTGTCTTCTTCTTCACTGATGACTTCTAAATCAGAAATCGCAGTTTTAAAATGCGGGTCCCAATTCACTAAACGTTTTTTCCGGTAAATTAAACCTTCATCAAATAAGCGAATAAATACTTCACGCACGGCATGTGACAAACCTGGATCCATAGTAAAACGTTCGCGCGTCCAATCAGTGGATGCGCCCATACGACGTAATTGACTTGTGATAGTATTGCCTGAATGTTCTTTCCATTGCCAAATGCGTGCTTCAAATTGCTCACGACCTAAATCATGACGTGAAAGATTTTCTTGTGACAATTCCCTCTCAACCACCATTTGTGTAGCAATGCCCGCATGATCAGTGCCGACTTGCCAATGGGTATTTTCACCCAACATACGATGATAACGTACCAAACAATCCATCAGACTTGCCTCTAGCGCATGTCCCATATGTAAACTGCCCGTCACATTCGGTGGTGGAATCATTAAGCAAAAAGGTTTACCCGTTTGACTTGCTTGAAAATAGCCTGCATTTTCCCAGGTTTCGTACCATTTATGTTCAATGATTTTAGGGTCGTATGTTTTATCCATTATTTTGCTTTATCAATTAAAAATTGGGTTAACAGCGGAACAGGGCGACCCGTGCCATAGGCTTTTTTCTGTCTAACATGTGCAACACCTGCAATATCTAAATGTGCCCATTGAAATTTTTCGGTAAAACGTGCTAAAAAGCTTGCGCCAATAATAGTACCCGCTTCACCACCCACATTATTCATATCGGCAAATTGACTGTCTAAACCGTCTTGATATTCAGGCCATAAAGGTAATTGCCACGTTCTGTCAAATGTTTCATTTCCTGCTTTGACTAAGTCATCGGCTAATGCTTGATGATTGGATAATAAACCACTGGCTTGTGTGCCTAACGCAACTATTACGGCGCCTGTAAGCGTGGCTACATCGATCACATATTCAGGTTTAAAACGTTCACAATAAGTAAGTGCATCGCACAATACTAAACGTCCTTCCGCATCGGTATTACCAATTTCTACGGTGAGTCCTGACATTGTGGTCACAATATCATCAGGACGTATGGCTTTACCATCTGGCATGTTTTCCGCACTGACAATCACCACCACAATATTAAGCGGTAATTTTAATTCAACTGCCGCTTGCAGGGCCGCAAACACACTGGCCGCGCCGCACATATCGTATTTCATGCCATTGATAGCAGTGCTGGGTTTTAAGCAAATACCACCGGTATCAAAAGTAATGCCTTTGCCAACCAAGGCAATGGGCTTTTGTGATTTTTTGCCTCCGTTATATTCAAGTACAATTAATTGTGATTCATTTTCACTGCCAAGGCCTACTGCTAATAAAGCACCCATGCCTAATTTTGCCATGTCTTTTTCGCCCAGCACCGTGCATTTAACATTTTTATGTTTTTTAGCCCAAATGCTTGCGGTTTTTGCAATATATTTCGGCGTACAAATATTACCTGGAGTATTTTCTAAATCTTTAGCATTATTCATAGCATGGCCAATCGCAATACCTTCTTTAATCGCTTGCTTCACTTTATCTAATTCTGTTTTGGGAACTAAAAATGTAAAACTTTTTAATGCATGTTCATTGGATTCTTTTTTACTTTTAAAATCGTTAAATTGATAAAGCGCCGCATTAGCGTGAATGACTGTATGGCGAATTTTCCAGGGTAAAGATCTTTTTTTACAGGAGACTTCAGGAAGTAAACATAGAATTTGTTTTGCACATGTTTGTTGTATTGTGGTCACCATCTGATTGATGAGTTCTTGGTATTTTGCTTCGGTGAGTTCATCTTTTTTACCGCAACCGATGAGTAGTACGCGTTTGGCTTTAAAGCCGGGGACCTCGTGTAAAAGTAAGGTTTGTTTAAATTTACCGGTCATATCAGCGTTTTTGATGATGCTAGTTTCATCGCTATAAACAGGTAATACCAAGGCATCTGTAAGTTCGTTTTCAGCTTTGCCTATTTTTACGAGATAGTCCATGTCAAACTCCTTGGTGAGGTTAGAAAATCCTGTACATTGTACCGTCAAATTGCTTATAATAAAACTATTATACAGGTGCCTACAGTGCGTTATTTAATCATCTCCCGATACGTCATTAAAGAAGTTATTCTCGCCACAATCGCAGTATTGTTAGTTTTATTGCTCATTAGTTTGTCTAATGCGTTTGTGGGCTATTTGGCCGATGCAGCACAAGGTTTATTGTCTTTGCGTCTGGTGTTATATGTCTTAATCCTTAATATTCCTTTCCTAACGAGTTTTTTGCTGCCATTGTCATTTTTCTTTGGCATCGTATTAGGGCTAGGTCGTTTATATGCAGATTCTGAAATGACGGCATTAAGGGCTTGTGGTTATGGTCGTATTGAGTTATTCAAAACCTTATTCATTCCAATCGGATTGGTGATGTTATTTACCGGTTTATTAAACTTTTATTGGGCGCCGCATTATATGCATCAATTGACAAAGGTATTAGCGCAAGCAGAACAAGATTTACTGGCACGTATGATTATACCAGGACGCTTTCAAGCAACACCCGATGGACGCTATGTGATTTATATTGAAGACTTTGATCCTGATACACAACAAGCAAAAGGTGTTTTTATTGCTGAGCAAAAAAGAATAACTGAAGGTGTAAATGTGATCACCAGTCAAACTGCAAGGCTCTGGACAGATCCCAATATGGATAGTAATTATATTGTACTCAATAAAGGCGAGCGTTATTCTGGCAGACCTGGGCGAACAAATTATCAACAAATAGGTTTTGATGAATATGGCGTGCGCGTCATGCAAAAAGAACCTGAATATAGCATGCGCGAACGTGTACAAACCACAGAAACATTGCGACACAATAATACACCTAAAAGCCACGCCGAATTACAATGGCGGTTATCATTGACCTTATCGGTATTAGTCATGGCGATTTTGGCATTATTACTTGCTGAATTAAAACCACGGCAAGGAAAATATGCAAATGCACTTCCCGCTATTTTAGTGATTATTTTGTATACTAATTTTTTAATTCTGGCTAAAGGTTGGGTAGAAGATGGCAAGGTGAATACGACCCTAGGTATGTATTGGGTGGTGGCCTTAGGATTGTTATTGGGTTTAGGGTGGTTTTTGCAGCGCACACGCTTATGGCATGGAAAGAGTAAATAAATGCTTTATCAAATCCCTAAATATATCGGCACCACATTATTAATAACAACTATTCCTATTGTATTTTTAGTATTGGGCGTGGATTTTTTATTTGCGTTTATTCATGAATTAGGCGCAGTAGGCAAAGATCATTATACCACCTGGAATGCTTTTGTTTATGTGATGGGAACGCTGCCACGGCGATTATATGAATTATTTCCGATGACCAGTTTAGTGGGCGTTTTGTTGGGTTTAGGTTTATTAGCAAGTCATAGTGAGCTCATCATTATGCGTGCAAGCGGTATTTCAATATTTCGCATTACTGTGATTGTTTTCCAATGGGCTTTACTCTTGGGGATACTCATAGGTTTAATGGGTGAATTTATTGTTCCGAAAACTGAATACTGGGCAGATGCTTATAAGGTGCGCGCGCGTAGTGGCGGACAAGCGGTATTAACTGTACAAGGTACTTGGCTGCGTGATGATAATCATTTTATTCGTATTGCAAAAATCAATGGCGATTCACATATGCAAGGCATTACTGATTATGAATTTGATGATAAACTTGCGCTTAAAAGTGTCACCTATATTCAACAGGCCTTTTATAAAGACAATACCTGGGAATTGCACAGAATCAGTAAAAGTATCATTACACCCACACAAATCACCAAGCAATATCAATTAAAAGAGGTGAAAACACATTGGTTTGACCCTTCCATTTTGAATGTTGCGCTGGTTGATCCTGATGATTTATCGATGCGCGGTCTGCGTCAATATGCAGATTATTTACAGGCTAACGGCTTAGACAATAAGCCTTATTTATTGAATTTCTGGAAAAAAGCTTTACAGCCTTTAGCTATAATTGTCATGATGCTATTGTCGGTGCCCTTTATTTTTGGCCCCTTGCGTAGTGCGTCTATGGGATTACGCTTATTAGCGGGGATTATTATGGGCTTTAGTTTTTATGTATTATCAGAAATATTTGGACCGTTGGCCTTAGTGTATCATTGGCCACCGTTTTTTGCAGCGATGGCACCGATTGTTATTTTTGGAGCAATAGGTGTTATTTTAGGTACACGAAAAAATTTATAAGAGAACAATATGAGTCAATATCGATTTCCACAAGACCCTTTCGCCGAACGCGAAACTGAAAAATATGCATCCCCTCTGCCGAGTCGGGAATATATTCTGCAAGTATTAGAACAAGAAGATAAACTGTTAACTTTAGAAAAATTAGTCGATTATTTTGATCTGACAGAAGATGAAATAGCTGCATTTGAATATCGGATGCGCGCCATGGAGCGTGATGCACAAGTGGTGCGTAATCGTCGTGGCGGTTATGGATTATTAGATAAAATGTCATTGATTGCAGGTCGTGTCGTTGCGCATCGCGATGGTTTTGGATTTTTAATTCCCGATGATGGCAGTCCAGATTTATATTTATCTCATTATGAAATGCGTCAAGTATTTCATAATGATAGAGTATTGGTGCGCGAAATTGACAGTGAAAATCGCAAAGGCCGCGAGGGCAGCATAGTGCGGGTATTAGAGCGTAATACCGAAGAAGTAGTGGGTCGTTATTTTGAAGAACACGGTATGCCGATGTTATCGCCTGAAAATAAACACATTGTTCAAGATATTTTTATCAGCAAAGACAGCGATATCAAAGTGTTGCCTGGGCAAATGGTGGTCGCGCAATTGATTCAATACCCGAGCAAAAAAAATCGCGCCATTGCAAAAATCACTGAAGTGTTAGGTGAACATATGGCCCCTGGGATGGAAATTGATGTAGCGATTCGCGCCTATCAATTACCACATACTTGGTCTTTAGCTACCTTAGAAGAGGTTAAAGCTTTAAATAATCAAGTAAAAGAGCAGGATAAATTAGGTCGTGAGGATATTCGACTGTTACCCTTGGTGACAATTGATGGCGCGACTGCGCGAGATTTTGATGATGCAGTGTATTGTGAAAAATTAAAAAATGGTGAATTTAAATTATATGTGGCAATTGCCGATGTCAGCCATTATGTAAAAGTAGGCAGCGCTTTGGATCAGGATGGATTTGAACGTGGTAATTCAGTTTATTTTCCTGATAAAGTAATTCCAATGCTGCCGACTATTTTATCCAATGAATTATGTTCGCTTAATCCTAATGTCGATCGCCTGTGTATGGTGTGTGAAGCAGTGATTGATAAAAAAGGTGTCGTGAAGAAGACTCGCTTTTTTGAAGGCGTTATGCGTTCACATGCGCGTTTAACTTATCATAAAGTAGCTGATTACCTTGAGGGCGCTGGGACATCTATTGATGAAAATCTATTACCGCATTTAGATACACTATATGAATTATTTAAAATATTACTAAAACAACGCGAAGAACGTGGCGCTATTGCGTTTGAAACGGTTGAAACAGAAATTATTTTTGATAAAAATAGAAAAATAGAAAATATTGTGCCGACTGCAAGAAATATTGCGCACCAAATTATTGAAGAGTGTATGTTGGTTGCAAACGTGGCGGCTGCGGAATATTTGGCAAAACAAAAATTACCTTTATTATATAGGGTCCATGATAGGCCGACACCTGAGAAATTATTACAATTACGAGTATTTTTGCAACAAATAGGCTTAACCTTAGGCGGGGGTGATAAGCCAACACCCAAAGATTATTCAAAATTATTAGCCTTAACGAGACCTCGGCAAGATGCGCATTTATTACAAACTGTATTATTAAGATCAATGGCACAGGCGCAATATTCTCCAGAAAATATAGGTCATTTTGGTCTAGCTTATGAAGCATATACGCATTTCACCTCACCGATACGCCGTTATCCGGATTTATTAGTGCATAGAGCGATACGCGCATCATTGCAAAATAAAAAACGTGAAATGAAAGACATGGAAAGTAAAATGCAATTGTCTGCCGAGCATTGCTCGATGACTGAGCGCAGAGCAGATGAAGCCACACGTGATGTGACTACATGGCTCAAATGTGAATATATGCTAGATAAAGTGGGAGAGACTTTTGCGGGTATTATTTCCGGCGTCACCGGGTTTGGTTTTTTTGTCGAATTAAAGGATATCTATGTTGAGGGTTTGGTACATGTTTCTACGCTCGCCAATGATTATTATACCTATGATGAAAAAACACATAGTTTATGCGCAGGACGTAGTAATAAAAAATATAGCCTTGGCGATCCCGTTATTGTGCGCATTGCTAGAGTTGACTTAGATGAGCGAAAGATTGATTTTGAAATACCAGATGGTGAGAGTAAGGCTCGCAAAAAACCAGCAGAGAAGAAAAAGAGTACGCGTAAGAGAAAAAGATGACAGCACACAAGCAATATCTATACGGCCTACACACTGTCGAATCTTTTTTAAAACATCAAGCTGACAATGCTTTGATATTATTTGTTTCAAAAGACCGACATGATGAAAAAATTAATAGAATAATTGATTTGGCAAAAAGTGCGAGAATTTCAATTGAATCCGTTGCAAGCGCAAAACTTAATCAACTGTCGCAAGAAGGTGTGCATCAAGGCGTAGTTTTGCAGGCCAAAGTACAGGAATATCAAGAAAGCGATTTGCCCGCGTTACTGACAGAATTAACATCTGTGCCTTTTATATTAGTTTTAGACTCTATTCAAGATCCACATAATTTAGGCGCATGTTTGCGCACTGCAGAAGCCGCCGGCGTCAATTTAGTGATGATCCCAAAAGATAGAAGCGCTACCTTAACACCTTTAGTGCGCAAAATCTCAACCGGTGCTGCAGAGTTAATGCCTATAGTTCAGGTCACTAATTTACGCCGCGCCATCAATATTGCACAGCAACAAGGCATTTGGTTTGTAGGCTTAACCGCAAGTCCTAAAGCCAAATCTATCTATCAAATAAAATTAACTGGACCATTAGCTTTAGTTTTGGGTAGTGAAGGCAAAGGGTTGCGGGTATTGACTGAACAGCAATGTGATAGTCTTGCCTACATTCCTATGCAAGGAGACATTGAAAGTCTCAATGTTTCTGTTGCAACTGGAGTAGGTTTATTTGAAGCGTTACGTCAGCGTCATTTTTAAAATCTAAGACTTTCTGTGCTTTTTGTGCTTGCTGAGGCTTGAGAGCTTTGTTCTTTAGATTCAAATATATTATTTAATAAAAAAGTTTTCATTGTTTCTTTTACGGCTTCTTTATTGTCTACAGAAATACTTTCATTGTTTTCAATAGCTTTACATAATCGGTCCATATTTTGTAACATAAGATCAAATTGAACTTTATTATCAGGATTATCTGGTGTTTTTTGTAATATATTATATAAACGTTGATAAAGAGTAATGATCCGTAAAAAAGTGATTGCAGGATCGCTGACTTGGTCAAATACCATGAATAAAATTAATGTTTGAATTTTCTGCGGTATTTCTTCTGTGGTATTTTTAATGGCTTGTAAAGCTGCATTATACAACAAAGTCCAAGTGTGAGGTGTGTAGTAACTTTGATCAATCATTTTCCAATCATTAGCAGTGCAGTGCATGGGAGAAATGTTGAGAAAATCAGTGCCTAAATTATTTTTTACAATTAATAAAGTAGGTATAAATTGTTCACAATCTGAATTTTCACTAATGATTTTTTCAACCACAGCAAGATATTGATGAATTCTAATAGCAGTTTGCTGTTGTTGCTCTGGTTGTTCTGCTTCTTGTTTTAGTCTCTCTCCAGCTTTGGTAATAACCGTAAACAAGGCTGCTATCTGGTGAAAATATTCTTTTTGTTGGGCATGTAATATGGATTGATTATGATAATAGTGTTCTTGTAAATTTAGATTAAGAAAATTGGGCAGCCTTAGGGATTCTTTTAAATCTTCGGCGTTTTGTATGCAAGGCCCCAAAATTTTTTGTAATTCAGCGAGTTTATAGGATTTTTCAGTAGAAATAGTATTTGATGTCAATACTGTATAATAATTAACAACTTCTGGATCAGAAAATATGATACGGGCATTATTGGCCGATAATGCAATAAAAAGATCAATTGCTTTTTCATAATTTTTATCAAGAATCGCTTGATCTAGTTTATAACGATTCAAAGCCACTTGATTTTTCTTATCAATTTTTTTCATATCATCTGAATCAGTAAAGTGAGCATTTTTTAATAATACTTTTAACACATCTTGTAGTTGCTCAAAAGCAGGATCATTTATCTTTAAATTATCGCTTAAAGTTTCTACAAAATAAGGAATATTTGCTAGTTGTTGTTCATCAAGATTTTGACTATCTTCCGATAAATTTTGTAAAGTAACGACAGCAGCTCCATAGCGCTGTAATGATATTTCTCCTAATAAATAAGTCATCAAATGCTCGTTTTCAGAGACATTGGTCGTTTTTAATTTTTTGACAAAGCGAGAGCTTCTTGGTGGGGTCGCATTGCTCTGTTCGTTCACTGGACGTTTGCGCGCGGGTGTATTGGGACTTATTGCGGACGCATCGTTCTCGTTTGTTATTTCATTCAAAGGAGTCGTAGTGCTCAAGAACTTTTGTTTTTTTAGATCTTCCATTTCTTTTGTATCAAACATGTCAATCTCCATATTATAAGTATGATTATGAACTGATTTAAATAAAGATCAATAAAATCAGCATGTTATATAAGTATTAAGAGAATTATCATGACTTAATAATTTATTAATTTTAGTCAGTCCTAAATAGCGCTTGTTAAAGATTCTAGATTTGATTTAGAATATAAAAATAAATAATTATTTCTAATATGCAGGATAAACTATGAACAGCTCATATTGTGCGCGTTTTGCTTTATTGTTTTGTGCAATCACCTCAACGACTTACGCTTATGATCCAAGACAACTCGAACGTTTTAAAATAACTCATGAATGTGAGCGTTGTGATTTGAATGAACTCAATTTATCACCAGAAATTTTAGAAGATGATGATTATAGCGCCGCTGTGTTAACCGGTGCCTATGTGTATGGTTCAAGTATTGAGCGACTTGATTTTTCAAGTGTAAGTGCCCAGCAATTACAAGGTTTAGGTTTGATGTTACATGATAATGAATTATCCCATGCGGATTTTTCTTATGCTGATTTACCCAATTTAAAAGTCACCTTATGGAATCGTGGTCAAAACGTCACTTTTGTAGGAGCAACCCTTGATGAAGGGAATTTTTCATATAGTCATTTCGATGCGCCGAATTTTTTCGAAGCCAGCATGAGTCACGCGGTGCTTTATCAAGTAAATTGGCCGAGTGCCAATTTGCAGGGTACACGCTTACGCAATGCTAATTTAACTTATGCTTCCCTTGTAAGTGCAAATTTACAAAATGCTAATTTAACAGATGCATTGCTCAGCCATGCTGATTTTACCAATGCTAATTTATTAAATGCGATAGTAACAGATGAACAACTCGCCAATGCGGCGAGTATTTGTAACGCGACTTTACCAGATGGATCAATAGGTTATTGTTAAATTGTTTCTGCCACAAAATCACTTGATTTTAAGGACTTATTTAAAGTCTTAAAGTGATAAATGGTTTTCTTGCGCATCAGGTTGTAATCGACAATCGGTTGTGGATAATTTTGCTCAGCCACAACATCCCGCGCATGATAATGTGGATCATGAATACCAATTGCATTAATGCTGGCAAGTTCAGGGCAATATTGACGAATAAATTCACCCGTAGCGTCAAAAACTTCGCTTTGTCTTGATGGTTGTGGAATGCGTGCATAAATTACACTCTCAGCGCCGGTAGATGCGCTCCATTGCCATAGTGCATTATTGGTGGCAAATTCATAATCGATACGGGTTTTAGCAAAATGATCTTCACCTAAACGATAATCCATAAATAATACTTTGGTGAAAAACAGCGCACTTGCTTGTAATAAATCTTCAGATAAATAACCCGTTTGATTTAAGCAGCGCATTGACGCATCAATTAATGGATAACCAGTTTGGCCATTTTGCCAAGCAGTCAGTAGTTTTTCATCTTTGTGCCAAGGTAGGGTATGCATATTCGGTTGAAAGTCACGACCGCTACAAATATGTGGAAAGTGATACATAATATGATGATCAAATTCACGTGCAATGAGTAAGTTCAACCATTTATCTACTTCTAATTTATGTTGCAAGTTTTCTGCTTGTAATAAAGTATGAATAAATTGTCTGGGTGATACTAATCCCACGGTTAAGTGAGTAAATAGGGTATTCAGTTGTTCTGTATGTTCGGGCTTTAATAAGTTTTGCGCCAAAGTTTCTTCAAATTGCCACGGCGAGGTGACTTGTGCATGCCAAGGTAGAGTGGTATCTATATTTGCAACGTGAAGAGCAATCGCTTGTTTTTCAACTGGACCTAGTGGGTGCAGTTGCGCATGACGCAGAAAACTTTGCCAGGTTTTTTTAAATGCAACCAATGACGTAAAGGGTTTGTCTTTTGGCGTTAAGATTTGTTCCGGAGGTGCAATTAAATGATCAATAAAATGTTTAACTTTTAATTGGGCATTTTCAAGTGTGCTTGCGATATTTCTATCTTGAGTGCGCTGCGCTAAATCATAGCGGGCATTGTAATACAGTGTGTCTAATTCATGTGTGCGCATCACATTTAAAATGACGGGTTCAATGGCATCCATGTTATCGACAGGTTGAATAATCAGCGGAATATTCAATTCTGCCAGCGCGACTTTAAGGACACTCAGTTGTTGCTTTTGCAGGGTATATTGTCGTTGATTCAAATGCGCCTGAGTATTTAAAGTTTTCGGGATACAGTGTAAAGCGATAAGACCATCACGGCATTCGCGTGAGGCATTAAATAGGGCGCTATTGTCATTTATTCTTAAATCGGTTCGAAGCCATACTAAACCACGCATTTTTGACATCCTCTTTAGAAGCTAACTTATTGTCTAACGATTATATCGCATAAACATGATGGCAATCTTAAGGAGATAATCTTTTTACATTCCAGGTGTTTTCTATGCGGGTATAGGCAATCCTATCATGTAGGCGACTTTCCCGACCTTGCCAAAATTCAATATAAGTCGGACTGACAGCATAACCGCCCCAATTTTTAGGTCTTGGAATCGGTTTATCTTGGAATTCTGCTGCAATCTTCTCACAGTGTTTTAATAAATCTTCTCTAGAATCAATTATTTGGCTTTGATGTGAGGCATATGTTGCTATTTGGCTGGCCCTTGGACGCAGCTCAAAATAAGCATCTGATAAAGCCGGACTAATAGGCGCAACCTGGCCTTTTACCATGATTTGTCGCTCTAGCATGGGCCAGAAAAAATTGAGGGCTACAACAGGGTTTTCAGCGATCTCGACGCCTTTATGGCTTTGATAATGGCTATAAAAAATAAATTGGCTATTCTCAATGCCTTTTAATAAGACAACCCTTGTAGAAGGTTCAGCCTTTTTGTTGGCTGTAGCTAATAGCATAGCTGTAGGATCTGGCATTTGTGCTTCTATCGCTTCATTAATCCAGATTTCACATTGATTGATGGGATCAGTATTTGTTGTTAAATCGAGTTGGGCGTGCTGATATTCTCGGCGCAGGTTTTGTAATTGTGTGGTCATATTAATTTTTTTAACTCCTGGATAAACAGTTGACCGGCCAAGGCAACATTATCGGGTCCACCTAAATCTTTGGTTTGCGTTAAGCGTAAATTTTCAAATCCACAAGGATTAATTCGAGCATAAGGCTCTAAATCCATATTTATATTAAACGCAATACCATGATAGCTGCAACCATGTCGCACCCGTAAGCCAATGGCACATATTTTTGCACCATCGACATAAACACCAGGCGCTTTGCGATCGCCATAAGCAATAATGTTATAGGGAGCAAGTACATTAATTACAGCTTGTTCAAGTAACGTCACAAATTGCCGAATGCTGATATTTAAGCGTTTTAAATCAAATAATAAATAGACCACTAATTGTCCAGGGCCATGATAAGTGACTTGGCCACCTCTATCCGTTTGAACAACAGTAATATCACCTGCATTTAATATATGAGCAGCAAGACCTGCTTGTCCTTGAGTAAATACTTTGGGATGCTCGAGCAACCATACTTCATCCGGTGTATGAGTATCCCGGGTATCCGTAAAGTTGCGCATGCGTTGCCAAGCATCTTGATAATCAATTAAGCCAAGATGTCGTACAATAAAGGTCATTAAATTATGGTTTTAAAGAACAATTTAATCGAATCAATGAACCGACGCCATAAACTGCCCTGCGGAATTGTTTCCAGCGCAACCACAGGTAGCTCGGAAATCACTTCATTATTTAATTTCACTTGCATCACGCCAACCGGTGTACCTGCTTCTATCGGCGCAATTAAAGGTGATTTTACGCTAATCGCAGTTTCAATAGTGCTTTTACTTTGTGGAATAGTGACATAGGCATCATCTGCAAAACCAATCGCTAATTTATTTTTTTGTCCTTTCCAGATTTCAGCTTCATTGATGATTTGATTCTTTTGTGCCAATTCTTGGGTTTTAAAGGTACGGAAACCATAATTAAGTAAGGTTTGCGCTTGCTCAGCACGTGCGCTATCACTTTCTGTGCCTAATACTACTGCAATTAAACGCATATTATCGCGTACAGCAGAAGCAACCAAACAATAACCCGCGCTCGAAGTATGACCTGTTTTAATGCCATCTACAGTAGGGTCGCGATACAATAATAAATTGCGATTATGTTGTTTAATATTGTTGTAAAAAAATTCTTTTTGTTGGTACATGGTGTAACTTTCAGGAAAGTTTTTAATCATGGCGCGTGCAAGTGTTGCCATATCATGTGCAGTCGTATAATGCTGTGGATCAGGCAGCCCGGTTGCATTGGTAAAATGACTATTTTTCATGCCTAATAAATTGGCTTGATAATTCATCATTTCTGCAAATGCCGCTTCAGTGCCAGCAACGCGCTCTGCAATGGCCACACTGGCATCATTACCCGATTGAATAATCACACCTAATTGCAAATCTTTCAGGGGTACTTCAGTACCTAAATCCAAAAACATTCTTGAGCCTTCAGTACGCCAGGCATGTTCACTGATAAGTGCGGTCGTATCAGGACTTAAAGTACCGCGTGCAAGTTCCACATCCAACACATAAATAGTCATCATTTTCGTTAGACTTGCAGGTTCAACCGGCGTATCAATATTATGCCCCGCTAAAATTTGGCCACTGTGAAAATCCTGCAAAATATAAGCATTAGCAGCAACTTCTGGTGGTTTGGCAATCGGCATATTGGAAAAATCTAAGTTTGTCGTCGCAAATAGCGGCGCGCTAAAAAATAGGCCTATTAAGGTTAAGGTAAAGTTACGCATGATATTCATTCCTATGGGGGTGACAACTAGGCCTTAGTATAATGAAGGTGAGGGGTAATGCCAATGGGTTTGTGAAGTTTTGTAAACATCCATTTCTATCCATTCTTGCTGACTGCTTATCATTGGCTTTGAAGTTGATGCCGTCTGCGTATTAAGACTTGCGATAGCCTGTAAATCGTCTTTTGAATAAAAATCTTCCATTGAAAAATAATAATCGTTATTGGTGAAATAATTTTCAAAAAGATACGCAGTGAGATTTTGATAATCATCAAAATAATGTTCACCCGTGTTCGCATCAAATAAAAGAAAACCACTTTCGACTGCGGTCCAACCGATAATGTGACCCGGAATATCAGGGTTAGAATCGATTTCTTTTGAAATATAAGAAATAGTATGCAGGCCTACGCACTCACGGTTTTCTGCTTCTAAATGTTTAAAATATTCTTTAAATGCTTTATGCTGATGAGCATGGGGTGAAAATTCCATTACATCTACACATGCTGCATTTAAATATTTTTTTCTATCATTGCCTGCTTGTATAAAAGATTCAAATTCAGTTTCACTAAGTTTGCTTTTGGCAGTTTTAGTGTCAAAAATTATCTTGCCACAAGTTGTTTGTAACTGACTGATTTCATCGATGTTAGCCTGCGGATTTGTATCATTTAAACAGTCAATTAAATTACGTTCACTATTTAATTTTTTATACCAATACAGTAATAAACCAGCACACATTCCCGCTTTATTGATGCCCGCTTGATTTGAATTATTTGCAATCCATATAGATTGTGGGAAAAATGCTGTAGTGCGCGGCTTTACAGATGTTTGTAATGCTGTTATTAAAAAGCCATATTTGCCAATGATTTCGGTGTAAGTGTTATTATTTTCAAAATACGATAAGTCAATTTTACTGAGTGCTGCTGACAATAAAGCAGCTTGCGCATGTCCTGCAGCCGGTTTTTTATGCCGATTGAATATCTTTTGAATTTCAGCCTTGTTGGCCATAGTTGTGATCTTTTATTTGGGATGGCGGTAAGTATGGTAACATACTTTTTAGCATTTAGTCAAACCGCAATTTTGTCTCGCGCGGATAAACAATAGAACACATATGCTGTTCAATTGGAAAGGAGCACGCTTGATATTGGTGAAAATGTTTAAACTGAGTATAAACATACTCCCCCTCAAGCGTGCAGCTTGAAATTTCAAACAATTGAAAGGGTGTCATTAAACCTGTACGCATAATTTTCGCAAGCGCTTCTTTTGCGGTCCATAGTAGGGTTGCTGCATAAGCTTTATCAGTAATATATTTTGCAATCAAAGCAAGTTCATCATGAGTCATTTCTTTTTCTATGACATCGCGATTTTTATTATCAATAAGTTCAATGTCGATTCCCATCGGTTGTGCTTCCGGAAAGGCAAGCGCTGCGCCTAAGATTGAGGTGTGCGCAATTGAAACTTGGGCATGAGTGTGAGCGCTGATAATAGGCTGGCCAAATATGCCAGACATAATCGCATATTGTTTAGGTACTAAAGCAAAAGGCTCAATTGTAAGCGCTTGTTTCGCACAATAGCGACCCAGGAGATAAGTGTGTTTTCTATTGTGATGTGCTAATGATGCAAAATAAGCATATTCATCGGGATGCAAAAAATCTAAAGCCAGCTGTGTCAACGCTTCATAGCTATTATCTGCTATACAGAGCGCTGCATAATCAGTGTTTGAAGGACGATGGAGTGAAATGCTTTTTAACATAATCATGATATAATAGCACGCTAATAAAACGTTAGATCCTTAATATTAACTTAATATTTTTCACAATAAAAAACGGTGTGATATGCGTAAAGACAATGATGATGTGGAGAGTGGTAGTGTATCGCCTAGTGGTACAAGTAGCCCCCAAGAAAGTGATGAGATAATACCAGGTAACTCCTCTATTAATGCCGACGGTATTATGCTCGACAATCAATCCGTATTTTATGATTTTGTAAAAAAAGATCTGATTAATAATAGGGTGGTTTTTGAGCCTAAATACAAAGCCATCTTTCGCAAAATGATTTTAGGACTAGCCGCTCCAATAGGATTTGCTGGTAATTGGCTTTATTATAAATGGTCATGGGATTTTGTTTTTAAAAATTTGTCCAAAGATACGCCTTATGAGGTCAAAGCTTTTTTAGCCGTTTGTTTTATCATCGGTAACGGTACCACTAATGGCATATTAACTACCAAACCGCTTATGGGACTTTTAAACGACCTGTTAAGACCTTATTCGAAAGAAGAAAAGGCAATTTATCATTCGGAGATACATAATAGTATCCGTACTATGTACAACTTGTCGGGATTTGTTCTCTCCGTAGGTGGACAAATTTCTCCGGCTTACATGGTCTATTATCAAAATCAAATTCTCGCCCTGGCAATTTTGCTGATTGCTTCAAATATGGGCTATACCTGGCAGAGTTTTTACCAAATGTTTTGTGATTGGCATGTGAAACGAAAATTAACTCCGCAAGAACAAAAGATTGAAGCAGCCAAAGGGAATTTTAAAAACTATCTATTGGGTATTCAAAACGATATTATTCGTTATCAGAAACATAAAAATACAGGTAATCTGATAGAGAGTGGGGATGTTGTTACCCTTATTAATGCATTGGGTAATCGCGAGGGTTCGGCAGAAAATATACAGGATATATTAACCGCACTTTATAATTTTCAGCCAAGTTTCACTGAAATTGATAATAATTTGCCAGATCCTCTTAGTACAAATGAAGAGCGTTTTATTTACTTGAGCTCAAAGGTGCTCCTTGCTTTTTTCATGATGCATTATTGGTATGGCGGCGGCGATGCTGGGCGGACTATTTTTGGTAAAAATTCCGATGCTGCATTTTACTTTTTTGCATTATTTTCAATGGCCTGCGTTGTATATTTATCTGATATTTATATGCATGGATCAACAAAAGGCGTTTATACAGGCTCTAAAAATTTAATTCTAGGTAAAGAAGTTCCAGATTTAGCAAAAGCACTTTTTCCTAGGGCAACCTTCGCATGTAATGTTTTCGCCATTACAACCACTCTTTTTTCATGGGCATTTGGCGCAAGATTTGTGCAAGTGGCTTTTCCCGAATACTTGAAGAGCTCATCTCTAACCATTGGTGTGGTTGCTGTTATATTTTTGCTCGGGTTTAGCATGATCTACATTACTAAACCGGCAGTATTTTGGTTGATGAAAAACTTAGGTTTAGCGACCGATGAAGAACTAAAAATAATTACAACAGATGAAAAATTGGATCGTTTAGCAAATTTAACAAGCATAGCCAATCATGATGTTTTTGCAGCGTTTATAGAAAAGGTGATGGCGGTTTTTCCAATTAATCATTCTGTCCCAGAACGTGCAGTCAGAATTGAAGAAATATTGGGTGAAACGCTAGCAGTATCAACATATGGAACCATGGGTGACCCGCGAACTGATAATAGATTTGGAATTTCAAAGGCGGATATTCTGGGATATAATAGAGCTCATTCAAATCGTATCGTAATAACTTATTTTGATAAAAAAACATCAGCACGATCACGAGAGTACTCAAACGCGAACTCAAGTACACACAGTAATTCAGCTAGTGAAACTGGCAGTATCAGCAGTATCAATAGTATGGATATTGGAAGTCCAGAGAAAAAAACGTTGCGGAATAAGATAGGAAGAAGTATTAGAAAAACGCCGCGTAATAGTGGGCCGTGTTGTACGCTTGTCTAGAAAATTTCAATTGTTGGCTTAATAGAATCTAATTGATTCCACGTTACAGTTTTAGATAATTAGGTTCTCTTATGTCCTGTGCAGGCTGATCATTCAAGCTAGCAGGATTAGTTTCTTCTCCGACTAGAGTTTGAGAAAATTTAAGAGTCGAATTGCGTAATTCTTGAAGTGTTTCAAGCCCATTATTTGATGCTACGGCTAAAGAAGTGAATGTACGTTGTGCATCCCTTCTAGCAACTTTGTAAGATTCGAGTTGACTGACCTCGGGTTTAGTCGCAGTCCCAGGTGATGCCTTACTAACAAACTTTTGAACTTCTAATACTTTTTCCTTCCAGGCATTCAAAGTGTTTCTACTAAGAAATGTTTTTTGAAGAGAGAAGTTTTCTTCATCATTGCAATCGACGTTAGTAGAGGTGAGATACGTCTTTGCTAGACTTGATAAATTTGCCAGATATTCGATATCGTAAGTTGTGTCGCTTTCTTTCCCTTTAAGTTGCATGAGCATACGGTTGACTATCGATTGTATGTTTAACCAAAGCTTTTCGTCACGGTTTTTATATCTATCTTGCTCTAAGTTTGCAACAACAATTGTGCCTAAAGTATAAACATACCATCCAAGGACAACATTTAAGAAATCCATAGCTAAGTGAACATTATAACGACCCGCTGGAGAGCATATTAGACCAATAATGATGTTAGTATGCTTAGTCAGTTTATCTGCTAAATCCTCTGCCGTTGTGATTGGTAAAGAGACGCTGGCAGAGTTTTGATCCTTTGCAGTTTGAGCAGTGCTAGGAGCCGTATTAACGTGATTTACTTCTATAGTATTTTTACTTCCGGATGAACCGCCGGAATCTCTTCTGTTGGCAGTCGTTATCTCGGTTGAAATCGCAGCTTCAGAATGATTATGAATTAGACTTGATGAAGGACTTTCTATACATTTATATTCAGCTTTAAACTCAATAGAATGGCCTAATGCTTGTCCAATTTTTTGTATATTTTGTAGAACGTGATCATTTTTATCTTTTGGATATAACTCTGTTTGTAGAAATGCAGCTTCGGTTAATATAACTTGCACATTCGGAAGAAAAAGTTCATTGATAAAGACAGAGAAGTCTTCTTTTAATAGGGCATTTTTATCTTCCTGCGTTTTTTTGTGGTCATCTTGTGCACCTTTATTTTTATGTATTGCAGGTAATTTAAAATTTCTTGCTACTTGGCCATTGTCATGTTTTGAAAAATGAGAAAATGCCGCCATAGTTGCATTTTCGAAAACTGCTTTTGCTTGGATAGGATTAATTTCATTTTTTTTTGCCTGAATTAGATCTTGTTGAAATTGTTGATAATCAATTCCATGTTTTAAACATAAAAACTGAAGATCTTTATTTTTGTTTGGATTGGCTTGATCAGACTTTCTGTATGAATTTTTATCATCATCTGTATTTTTGAAATCAGGCAAGGTAAAAAGATTAAGGTGATGCGCTTCAAATTCATTCCATATTTCCGAGGAGTTAGCCTCAGGTTTAGTGGATTTAAAATCAGAAGGTGGTGCGCTTTTAATAGTATCTTTAGAATAATTGCTCTGAAAATTTCTTCTACCCTCATCATAATAGGCAAAGGCATTGGCTAGTCTTATTGATTTTTCTGCGGGTGTCAGTCCAGGTTTTTCTGTCCAGGTGTAAAAGTCTATAGTGAACGTAGCGTTGACGTCTTTATTTTCAGTTTTGTAAAAAGTTTTTCTAGCAACAGTTACCTCTGTCTTTTTACTTCTATCAATTTCAGGTGCAATAATTTCTATATTCCATTTATCCGCATCATTTCCTAATGCTGCTTTTGCGGCATTAATAATAATATCTCTGTGGTCATTTAACCATTGAAGGTCTATTTGCAATCCTGCCGTGGCTGCAGGATGTAGGCTTTCGCCTTTATTGAATCTAACCCGTTCTGGGTGAGGCTTTATTTTTTTGTCGGAGGATGTTACAGCGGCTGCAACATTGGATACGTATAAATCACCGCCACCCACTATTACAAATTTTTTGTTAGGGTTGGCTTTAAAGCAGGCTGTTAAAAATTCTTCAAGAGGAGCACCTGTGCAATAGGGAATATATCTATTATCAGATTGAAGAGTACTGAGCAAAATAGGCGCAGCTTCACCATCTTGAATAATAAATTGTTCAGATTTGTCTGCTTTTGGGGGCATATTTTTCCCTACCTTCTAAAGACTGTTAGCTTTATAGCTAATACTTATTATTCTTTACTGCCAATTATCTATAACTGACACCCATAGTTTACTAGATATTTCCATATCAGACAAGGCTTACCTACACACAAGCTAATCTCTGACAAAAATATAAGTAAGCAATAAAGTCAACTATTATATATGGGTTCATAAAAAATGTATAGCTGTTTAATTAAATTAATTTTGGTAAACTACAATTATCAAAATCTTAATGCGGGAAATACGCTATGTGTAGCATGAAAATTACTCAAAATGACCTGGAGCAGCAAGTCGTGCAGCTGGAAGGCAAATACAAGCAGTTACAAACAAAATACCAAGCGTTACAGATATCCGAAAAAAATATTCGTATCTACTTAAAAAATATTATGGAAGCCAACTTGCCAGTTACTTTTTACTGGATGGATAAAGAAGGCACATTTTTAGGTTGCAATGAAATGCAGGCTTTAAGTTATGGCTTTCAAACCCCAGAAGAGTTTATTGGTAAAAATATTTATGCTCTGGGCGAAATGCACGGCTGGGATAAAAAACTGTGTGACGCTATTCGTCAAAATGATATTGAAGTCATGACCACTGGAAAAATATTATCGCGCGAGGAAAAAACAGTGCTTGAGGGTAATGAGAGGATTTGCCTATCCTATAAAAGTCCTTTGTTAGATGATGCGGATCAGTGTATCGGTGTATTTGGTTTTTCTGTGGATATTACCGAGCGTAAAGTTGCAGAGGTAGCCCTACAAAAAGCTTTGACAGCTGCGGAAGCGGCGAGTGTGGCTAAAACTGAATTTATTCGTAATATGAGTCATGATATTCGCACACCTCTCACTGGTATTATCGGTATGGCGGATATGATTAGCCGTGTACCGGATACTGAAATTACTAAAGATAGTGCGCTCGATATTCATCAGGCGGGACGCGCATTGTTAAATTTACTGAATGAAATTATTGAAACGACACAGTTAGAATCGGGTGATATGCTGCATAAAAAAGGCTGTTTTCAATTAAAAGCAACGGTAGATGCATTGATAGCCATTTTTAAACCGACGATTAAACATAAAGGCCTTAAGCTTGAGGTTTTTTATGATGATAATATTCCACACATATTGTTTGGACAGGAGTTATTACTGCATCGGATTATTTTAAATTTATTAGGGAATGCGGTTAAATTTACCGATCAGGGTTCGATTAGTTTAGAAGTCAGTTTATTGCAAAAAAAGACTGATAAAGTTAGTCTTAAATTGGTAATTAAGGATACCGGCATCGGTATTCCGGTGGATAAGCAAGAAGTGATTTTTGATAAATTCAGCCGTTTGTCAGCTTCTTATGCCACGCCTCATAAAGGCAGTGGTTTGGGTTTATACATGGTTAAAGAATTCATTAAAAAACTAGGCGGAGATATTAAAGTCTCTAGTGCACCCGGTCGCGGCGCACAATTTATTTGTACTGTCCAATTTAAAATACCAACAAGTACTCAACTGAAGAAATATCAATCACACCTGATACTGAATGAGATTGCTCCGACCATTCTCAATCAAACACATCATAAAGTGCGTATTTTGTTAGTAGAAGACAATGAAATGGTACAAAAAGCCACAATATTTAATTTAACCTCCTGGGGTTATGATGAGGTTGATGTAACCCCGTCAGGTAAGCAGGCCATTCATAATACTTTATTGAAAAAATATGATTTGATTTATTTAGATTTAGGTTTGCCTGATATGAATGGAAAAGACGTCGCGCAATTCATCAGACAAGATACTCACTCACCCAATCAGCATACCCCCATTATTGCACTGACTGCTCACGCCGATGAAAAAATTAGAAAGGAATGTGTAGCACTCGAGATCAATAAAGTACTCTTAAAACCCCTGCTCGAGGAAGATTTTAAGAAAAATTTATTGGAGTTTTTAGGTCAACAACAACGGTTGCCCATTATCGATGAATTACTTTGGGTGAAGCGTTGTGGCAATGATGTGCAGTTAGCTAAAGAAACGCAACACATGATGCTTGAGCAATTGCCTCGAATAAAAGACCATACAACAGCAGCTTTAAAGGAAAAAAATCAGGCGATGTTTAATCAACTGATTCATCAATGTGAGAGTGAGCTCTTGTATTGCGGTTTACCCGTATTAGAAGCAACAACAGCATTATTGCTAATAGCCATTCATGAAAATAAGCAAGAAGAGGTCAAGACATTATATCAAACATTTTGTGATGAGATTGACCGTGCATGCCAAACGCTGATAAAGAAGGGGTAATGAAAATTGTCTAATGAAAATAATATGCAAAATTTGTATTTGAAAAATATTCTAAATGCCAATTTACCCGTGAGTTTTTATTGGATGGATAAAAATGGCGTCATTCTTGGATGTAATGAGGAGCAAGCACATATACTCGGATTATCATCTTCGAAAGAGTTAATTGGTAAAAGTGCCTACGATCTACGTGATTTGTTTGGCTGGGGCGATGATATGTGTGAAGCGCTGCGTCAAAATGATTTTCTTGTCATGGAGACTGGAAAAGCGATGGTGACCGAGGAAGTGATGCCTGCAAAGGGCAAGAATCATACTTTTTTATCCCATAAAAGTCCTTTAATCAATGATGATGGCGAAATTATCGGTGTTTTTGGTTTTTCAAGTGATATTACTGAGCGAAAAGAAGCTGAAATAGAATTTATGGGACATATGAGTCGCGATATTCGCATGTTATTAGAAAGTATTATTAGCATGGCGGATCAAATTGATCGTGTATCTTTAGAGAAAATAACCCAAGAATGTGCGCAAGATATTCATCAATCCGGACGCGAACTGCTTAATTTGCTCAATGAATATATTGAAAAAATGCAGCTTGGAAAAAATGTAAAGTTGAAAAAACAAAAAAAAATCCATGCACTTTTAATGGATAACCTATTATTATCTAGAACAGTTGCAGCGCATATATTAAATCAAGAAGGTATTGAAGTGGCAATTGCCATGACGCTTAATGAAGCGATTGAAAAATCAAACCAACAGAGTTTTGATTTCATACTCGTAGATATGGGCATGCCAGAGGGCAATGATATTGTCAAAGCCATTCGTCAAAATTGCAAAAATGCCAATGCACAAACACAGATTGTTGCGCTCACAACACATGCTGATCCTGCATTGAAGGCAGCTTGTATAGAGATGGGCGCGCAGGAAGTGATTGATAAGCCACTTAATTCAGAAAAAATAAAATTATTTATCAATAAAAATAATGCAGTGATTGAATTAGAAGCGCTCGCACAAGCCATGGGTGGTAATATAGCATTAGCTAAAGAAATGCTGGATATGTTAATGAAAGAACTTCCTAAATTCAAACAAGATATTACTGCTGCATTTGAACAACACGATTGGGATATGCTCAAGCACCATGTTCATAAACTGCATGGCGGGGTTTGTTATTGTGGCGCTACGCGGTTAAAAGACATGACACGTCATTTTGAAAAACAGCTCATTGATAAGACTGGACATTATGATGATGCCTATCAAATGCTCTTAAATGAGATAGATAAGACCCTCAAGGCCTATTATAAATAGAATTCTATTGACACCACATATACATTGCGTGAGAATATCGGCTTGCATATGAGGAGGGGTGTCCGAGTGGTTAAAGGAAGCAGACTGTAAATCTGCCGGCACTGCCTACGTAGGTTCGAATCCTACCCCCTCCATTTTATTCTGCGGGTGTAGTTCAATGGTAGAACCTCAGCCTTCCAAGCTGATGGCGTGGGTTCGATTCCCACTA
>Ga0206858_1004_pt1 | contig 98837 bp, 84 predicted proteins | sample Alteio_BWOrgCont_46_FD_152622 | JGI IMG/M metagenome (GOLD analysis project Ga0206858, IMG submission 152622) | Enriched cells from forest soil in Barre Woods Harvard Forest LTER site, Petersham, Massachusetts, United States -... | ecosystem: Environmental > Terrestrial > Soil > Temperate forest >... | reverse complement strand
ATTCTGATTGTCTTGTTATTCTTCCGACAATATTTAGGGAAGAGGCACTACAAGACACCATCATCAAGGGCAAACTCTTTGTTGCCGTTAACGAGAATGGTACCATTATTGGTTACAAAAAACTCTTTATCCTTGATGACCCTGAAGAGTGTGTATCTACCTTAAAGGATGAAATCCGCTGTATTGATGGAAATCTTGAGGAGTGCGGCGAGCATAATAATGGAGAGTACGCTTTTAATCAGAATGATACCTACATTTATTTAGGAAGCGACTATACCCTGCCACCCTACCGCGGACAGGGGGTTAATGCAGCCTTGATGCGCGAAGCTATGAATTTACTGCGTGATGACACCATCATGCGCGTGAAAAGCAAGCAGTCACCCAACATCATCCTGGCCTTTGGTCTTGTTAATGCAAACATGTCTCGTAAACATTCGATCATTGCATCATTTGTAGCCGGTATAAGCACCATATCTGATGAATCATATAATTTCTATGCATTTGAGGCGTACAAACCATCCTTTGATCCAGATGCAACCGAATGCATCCCAAATCCTAACGGTAATTCACGCGGACAAGGATGTATTGTACAAATACCTATAAAGGAAGGAGCCCTGTGAGGAAGTCATTAATAGCAGTAAGCATAATAGCAATGGTTGGAGCGGGTATATACCTGCTCCAACGACCTGACAAAGATCTGGACATGGTTGAGTTTTTGCAAGCCTATATAAACATTAATACGGCCCAGCCAACGCCAGATTATGGCAGTGCACTCACATTTTTAAAACGTCAGGCAACTCGTGATGGATTTGCCATTCAAGAAGTACCCCTCCCCTCCGGCAACAAAGTGCTTGTGGTTTCGCAACTTGGAACCGACCAGGCGCTGCCAGCCCTTGCCCTTAATCACCATATCGATGTTGTACCAATCGGCAATCAAGCCGATTGGAAGCATGATCCGTTTGCTGGAACCATAGAAAGCGGCATCATATACGGCCGCGGAACGCAGGACATGAAAGGCATTGGTGTCGCGCAGTACTATGCATTAAAAGCAATCAAAGAGGCTGGTATCACACTAAAGCGAACTGTACACTTGTTAATGGTGCCCGATGAAGAGGTTGGTGGCTTTAAAGGCGTCAATGAGTTTGTGAAAACTGAGGTATTTAGTCGATTGAACATAGGCTTTGTCCTTGATGAGGGGGTTGCTTCAGGAGCTGACAATACGCTGCTGATCAAAATTGGCGAGCGCAAGCCAATCCAGATTAGGCTTACCAGTACCGGAACTGAAGGCCATGGCTCTAAAATAAAGTGCTGCAACGCTGCAGCAAATCTTGCCATGCTTCTTGCTCGCATAGCCTCTTTTCAGGAAGAACAAAAAGTCCGCGCCAACACTATTGAAGCCGGACAACTTCTTTCTATGAATATCACTTCATTACAAGCGGGCGTTATGCGCAATGGTACTGTAGCGCTTAATGTTGTTCCCAATACAGCAACAGCAACAGTAGATATTCGTGTACCACCAAGCATCACTATGCAACAGGCACATGCAATACTGGACGATATGATGCATGATTTCCCAAGCATTCATTACGAAGTACTTGCAACTATTAGCGACCCAAAGGGCTCGGTCTCTGTTAATAGCCCCTTATACCATATCCTTGCAAAAACAATCGAAGGTCAGGGCCTACAGGCGCAATCATTTTATTTTGAGGCAACAACCGATACTCGATACTACCTTGCCTGTGGCATCCAAGGCTTTGGACTAACACCATTTACTTGCAAAGAAAATTTGCATGGCGTTGATGAGTCTATTACCGTAGATGACCTTAAGCTCGGTCAACGAATATTTTATGATGTAATACGCGCCTTTTGCACATAATAACTTTACAAATGAGCTGCGTAGAAATGCGCGGCTCATTTCACCTATGGTCACAGTTTTTTAATTGCATTATGCTATATTGGATAGAAAATGATATTGAATATAGACAACCTGTTACCAGGAGCTTAAAATGACACTAGAACAACAAGAAAAAATGATTAAACTACTCGCGGTGCTTTTCCCAACAGCAACAATATACCTCTTTGGTTCACGAGCTCGAGGAACTCACTCTGTAACATCGGATGTCGATGTTGCTATTAATGCAGGCAAGCGGATATCAGGCCTTGATCTTGTACAAGCACGCAATATTATCGAGGCATTAAATATTTCACAAACCGTTGATCTTGCTGATTTTCACGCATTACCAAAAAACATGCAGGACACCATCCTTAAGGAAGGCATTATATGGAAACAATAGATACAAAAAAGCTTGTCGGGCGTTATGCTCAACTGTTGAAGGCTTATAAGTCATTGGCTATTATACTTGATCGATTCAATGCTCGCGCACAGACCGCTGATGAAATTGAACTTGAAGCCTATGCCGATTCTGCGATAAAGCGCTTTGAGTATTCATACGACCTAACATGGAAATATCTAAAACTGTTCCTTGAACAAAAACATGGCATTATACAAAAATCGCCCAAAACAGTCATTCAAGAATGTTCAAAGCTAGGTCTTATTACAGACGAAGAAAACTTACTTCTGTTAACCATGGTTGATGACCGCAATATAACCTCACATACCTATGATGAAGAGATTGCACGGGAGATTTTTAGTCGAATTGCGGGATATTATGAGCTCATGAACCAGCTGGCACAAAAGCTTGCGCCTTAAGATGCTGCCTGGTAGCCGCTCGATTTGCATAAACATGTATTGAGTGGATCCTGATCCCGGATCAAGTCCGGGATGACAAAAAAAATTTTGACACAATGCCATAAAATTCAGTACGCTGACAAAAACGAATGTTAGGAGTCAGCGTAATGAATCACGATTTCAATACTACCGTCCCGCCAAAGAAACGGCAGCCATTACTGTTGCTGCTTGTTTTTGTTCTACTTTCACTATTATTACACGCTCTGCTCACCTTTTGTGTGGTTGAGTTCGGCTTTAAAAAGCGTATCCAAGAACTTATCACCGCATTCACCAAGCAGCTAACGCCTGAGCAAAAGGTGAAGCATCAACAAGAGCTGGAGCAAAAACGTCAGGCTTTTTTAAGCGTGGTCAAAAAACTAAAGAAACCAAAGGATGATGGTCGCTTGGCACAGCTGCGAGCGCCGTTATCTAATTTTGGCTGGGTTACCTTTGACGATCCACCAAAGCAGGCACAAGAAGCGATCATTCCTGCTACCACAACCGGGGAGGTCGGGCAGGCGCCAACTTCTTATGCCACAGAGCAAGAGGAGCAGTCGCCCGCTGCGCCTGTTCTTGCTGATGCGACCGTAAAAGAACGAATTGAGCAGATCAAATCTGCTCAGACCAAAATGGCCGCTTATGATCAAGCTGAGGTAAAGACACCAGACGATGGTCCAGGAGAAAACGTTACTCGCGCTACCCCGGATTTACAAGCCACACCCAGTGACGTCAGTGATCGGATCAATCAGATCAAAGAGATGCAGACCAAAATGGCCAGCTATCAGCAAACAGGTGAGACATCCTCCTCAGGACAGACAACCACCATGGTCCGTGGGGCGCCTGACAGCAGCGACCGGCCACGGCGCAATATTATCGCCCTGACCAAAGGCTTTATTGAAAAACAACGAGGGCAGGCAGGCACCGATTTGGTTGACCGTGATGGCGACCCAACTAAGCGACCGTCCAAGGATGAACTAAAATATCTTTCATACGAATCCAAGGTCACTTGGTGCCTACAGGCTGCATGGAAAAATAATTTTTATCACCGTCGCTGGGCAAAACGCATGGAAGGCAATGCTGTTATTGAGTTTACTATCGATGAAAATGGCAATGTTACTAACTGCACCCTCCTACAATCAAGCGGCCATCCGGAACTTGATACTATGATTCTGCAAAATACAAAAATGGCAAGTCCGCTGCCGCCATTGCCAAAACATTTCGGAACAACGCAATACAAGACCGGTCGCATCATTTATGTCCACAGTAGTAATGTTACGTTTTAATAAAAATTGTTTGTTTCATCTTTTTTATGTTACAGTCCGATAGAGAAAAGAGGCTTTGATCAGTCATGACGCGTGAGGAATACTATCATGCTCAGTATGTGTTACTATAGTGTACTATTGGCGATAATCATCACAATCGGCAGCTTTGCATATGCAGATCAAGAACAGTACCAAGACTCATTCTCATTGCACACCACACTAACATGGCGAGAGATTCCAAACTCTGCAGCCCAAGAATCGTTGAATGATTCTGACATCAAGGAAAAATGGGTCTGGCCCTGCTCTCTGACCATAAAGAGTAAGCGCCCGCGTTATCTTACCCTTGTTGTTTTGCAGTGGGTTGGTGGTAAGATTCCATCACTTACCGCAGGCCTCTATCAAAAAAAAGAGCGCGAAAGCGTTCCAAAGCCGATTCAAGAAAATTGGATCTGTGATGGCGTATGGGATGAAGCAACCCAGCAACTTACCTTTAAATTAAATGAAAAGGTGGTAGCGGTTAATAAATATCATTTAATAATCAGTTTCCCGCATACCGTTGAGCGTAGTATTAAAAAGGGATCTTTTAGTGTGGCTCAAACAGCCTCAAGTATCATTGAACAAAATTAAATTCTCGCTTTTATTTTACCATCAAAGGTAGTATATCTAAAAAATCGGTCTTCTAAAAAAAGGGAAGTTAAAGGATATTTAGTTATGAAGCATAAATCTTTTCAAACATACAGGCATTTATTGTATTTATTACTCTTAGCCCCCGTATTGTGGCATCAAACCACTCAGGCCACCAGCTTGATCGGCACATCATCAATCGTTTGGCAAAATCAGCCATACGTCTTTCGTAATGGCGACATTGCCCAGGGATACGTCCGTCTAAACGCCGGATTTACTCTCAATAATACTAGCTTCACTGAAGCGACAATGGACACCTTTATTACCATATCAGGTAGTATTGATCTTCGGGGCCAAATGCTCCAATTGCTCAGTGATATCACACTAGACTCGGGTACCACGCTTACCAGTGGCGGCAGCATTTATGGCCGCGGTAGAACAGTCGTCTTGCAGGGAAATTTATCATTTACACCAACAAGTACTCAGGTGCTTCACATCACCAATGATACGACCATCGATGGCCAAGGTAACATTCTGACCCTTGGTGACTACGCACAAATTTTTGTTGATAGCAATGCCACCCTCACCTTGCGCAATATCGTCATTAAAAGCAGTCCTAAATCGTCCGTATTTCCTCCCATTCGTTTGGGCAGCTTAAATAGCAAGCTCGCCCTTGACCGGGTATGGATGCCTTTATCGGCTGATTTTAATTTCTACCAAGGCCGGCTCTTTATTTATAATGATGTCTCTATAACGGGGACCTCAGCCTTTATTTATGGATCAACACAACAAAGCTATATCACCCCAGGAGCATTACTCTATTTTGACAATAGCACAACGCTTAGTTACGCGCCGTCAACCAATGCTGCCAATGCCAAAGACCTATTGCTGATGCAAGATGCTAAGTCTATGCTTTTTTTAAATGGTTGCAGCCTGGCCGCTACACATACCGGCTTTCGCCTTATCAACGGCATCCTTGCCTGTGATAACCGCGTTCCCACCAATAGCGTTGCCGATTATGACATAAGCGCCGGCACGGTGGCCACCCAAGTTGGCAGCAATGCGTCCACACAAACTAACCCTACCGGCGTTGTCTGGTCACCTGATGGCAACTTTGCTGCCGTAACAGGGTCAAGCGGCCTTCAACTATTTTCTGTTAATGGTTCAACAACACCGGTATTATTTGGCAGCGCAATAACAACTGGCGGACCAACACCGGTTGGCACTGCCCTCACCACCAATTCTGCCCAAAGCTCTGACTTTTACTTGACAGCCGTGATCCTCAGCTCAGGCGTCTTGCAATTGTATACCTCGTCGGGCACCGGATCGCCGGTCCAACTTGGTAGTAATGTTACCACAGCAGGAACACCGGTGGCAGTGGCCATCACCACCAACTCCGCCAGCAGCAGCAACCCCTACTTGATTGCTGTCATCAATAGTAATGGCACCCTGCAGCTCTTTTCTTCAAGCGGCGTGGGTACCCCGGTGCAAATTGGCAGCAATGTTACAACGGCAGCAACGCCAACCTCGGTATCCATTACCACCAATTCTGCTAGCAGCACCAATCCCTATTTAATTTCTGTCACGAACAGCAATGGCGCCCTACAGCTCTTCACTTCAAGCGGTACGGGCACCCCCGAACAAGTTGGGGTGAACGTCACCACTGCCGGCACGCCAACCTCAGTATCCATCACCACCAATTCTGCTAGCAACACAAGCCCTTATTATATTGCAGTCATCAATAGCAATAGCACCCTGCAGCTGTTTACCTCTAGTGGCTCCGGCACTCCGGTTCAAGTGGGCACTAACGTCACCACCGCAAGCACACCAACGGCCGTGTCGATCACCATTAATGCTGCCAGCAGTACAAACCCTTATTATATTGCGGTCATCAATAGTAACAGCACCCTGCAGCTCTTTACATCAAGCAGCACCGGCACCCCGATCCAGATTGGTAGTACGGTAACCACAGCAAGTACGCCATCTTCGGTGTCAATCACCACCAATTCGGCTAACACCACCAACGCTTATTATATTTCAGTGCTCAATAGCAACAGCACACTGCAACTGTTTACATCAAGCAGCACCGGCACCCCAGTCCAAGTTGGTAATAATGTAACAACCGCGACAGGAACCCCAGTGGCCGTGTCCATCACCACCAATTCTGCCAGCACTACAAATGCTTATTATATTTCACTCATTAACAGCGGCAGCCCAAATACCTTACAAATGTTTACCTCAAGCAGCTCTGGCACCCCAGTTCAAGTTGGCAACAATGTCTCGCTTGGCGCATCAATAGCGGCACTTGCCGGTGTATTTTCACCTGATGGCAGATTTATTGCGCTAACCACTGGTGCCAATGCATTACAGATATATGCATTTAATAGAGCAACACCAGCCCCACTTGGCAGCTCAGTCACCACTGGCACTACACCAGATAGCGTCGCCTGGTCACCTGACGGTAGATATTTGGCGCTCATCAATAATGGTAGCAATTCCTTACAGGTCTATTCTTTCAATGGCACGGTCGCACCGACCGCCGTTGGTAGCGCTGTTACCACAAGCGCTGCGCCAATTGCTGTCGCCTGGTCACCTGATGCCAAATCTATAGCCGTAGTGAATAATACAGGAAATACGTTACAGGTCTTCACCTTCAATGGCACAAGCACCCCAGCACAGGTTGGTAGCAATGCCACCACTGCTACTGCTCCAACCGCCGTTGCATTTTCGCCAGACGGCCAATTCATCGCAGTAACTAATACCACAGGGCCAAACTTACAAGTATTCTCGTATAATGGCACCAGCACACCAACGCAGGTTGGTAGCAATGCAACAACTAGTACCACGCCAAATGCAGTGTCCTGGTCTCCTAATGGCAGATTTATTGCAGTGACCTGCGGAGGCACCGGCTTCCTTCAGATCTTTAGCTTCAATGGCGTTACAACACCAACACAGGTTGGTAGTAACCTGACGGTAGGCACCACACCAGACGGCGTCGCCTGGTCACCACGCGGCAATATGCTTGCCGTCGTCAATAATGGTAGCAGTACGCTGCAGATCTTCCTGATCTCGACCATAAAGACGGCAAATGCGCAGGCACTGTCTAACTGCATTGTGTTTGGCAACAGCGCGCTGGGGTCAACTGCTGATCTTAATGTGCAGCTCCTTGGTGGCGCACGCATTGAAGTGACCGGGGCATTGTACGATAATTCGATATAGGCGTCGTCTGAACAATAAAAGATCATGAAAAAAACGAGAGGGTGTGCACGCAGGTGCCGCCCTTTTTTCTTGGTGGCTATTTCCTGGCCTTTTTTCAGGATATTCGCTTTAGAATAAAAGAGATGCTAAAATTCCTACAGCGTGTTGCAGTCTCAATGGCCTTTTGACAAGGATATCCTCATGGCTTATATATCATCTGCCGGTACCGATAATCTTAAATCACTTATCGATAAGGGCGAATACTACGTAGATAAAACACTTGCCATTAAAGAAATGCTTGAAGCTGGTGGTGATGTCTTTTTAATGACTCGCCCCCGTCGATTTGGTAAAACGTTAATGTTGACCATGTTGCAATACTTTTTTGAAAAATCAGAAATCCCAACTGACTATCTTTTTAAAAATAAAAAAATTTGGAACCAGGCCCACCCAACATTGGGTCCTTACAAGGATATGCAAGGTAAGTATCCTGTCATAACCTTAAATTTCAAGGACATTGAAAGCAAAACGTGGCCAGAGGCCTATGAAAAATTTACTCATAATATTGCACGAGAATTTAAACGACATGACTATCTGCTTAAAGATTCTATATCAACAACTGAACGTACTAATTTTGAAAATATTATAAATCGCACAGCAACCCGAGCAGAGTATGAAGAAAGTATCGCCTCCTTAAGCGGGTTACTGAGCCAGCACCATAAACAAAAGACTATATTCCTTCTTGATGAATATGATGTACCTATCCATGCATCCTACGTGCATGGGTACTATGAAGATATTATTGCCTTTATGAAACCTCTGCTATCAGCAATACTGAAGTCCAATGTTACCCTGGCATACGGATTTATCACAGGAGCGTTGCATATTGCCAAAGCAGGTTTATTTACCGGCCTTAATAATCTTAATGTTTTTACAATCACCAGCACCGTACTCACTGATAAATTCGGCTTCACCGACCAAGAGGTCAAAACAATGCTGGCAGATGCCAACCTTTCTGAGCACTACACAGCCATTAAGGCCTGGTATAACGGCTATCACATGGGCATCCCACCAGACGACGTTCTTATCTATAACCCCTGGTCCATCGTTAAATGCCTACAAAGCAAGGGGCACATTTTACCCTATTGGGCCAATAGCAGCAACAACCTGTTATTAAGAAGGGTATTGGGTAAAGCTGATACGGCAACCAAAATTGAGCTTGAACAACTCTTAAAAGAAAATACGCTTACTAAAGAAATTGATGCTTCTTTAATTATGCCAGCGCTTGATTATGATGCATCGTCTGTTTGGACGCTGTTGCTCTTTACCGGATACGTTACCTACACGGCAATCAAAGGGCCTGGCTCACGAGAATTTTCCTTGACACTGCCCAATGAAGAGATCAAAGATATTTATTTTACGCTTCTTAAATCTATTTTTTCAAGCTCTATTAGCGGCAATCCGGTGCATAACCTACTCATAGCGCTCAAGGACGGCGACACTGAATCGGTCCAAGAACTTGTAGAAGACTTTGTCGTCAACACCATGAGTTTTTTTGATATCCCTGAAAAAACGCCTGAACGTAGCTATCATCTTTTCGTTCTCGGCCTTTTGGCAACGTTAAAAAATGATTATGATATTAAATCAAATCGTGAAAGCGGTCACGGCCGCTATGACGTCAGATTTATTCCTCGCCACACCACAAATACTAGGGCATTTATTATTGAATTCAAAGTGGCAAAAACACTGGAACAATTAGCGACGGCGGCTGATGAAGCAATTCAACAGATTATTGACAAGGACTACATTCAAGAAATCAATGATCGTGGCTTTAATGATATCCTTCTCTATGGTATGGCATTTTATAAAAAGAAAGTTCTGGTCAAGCTCGACGACCATACCGCCACACAAAAGCAAAAAAATTAACGCGCCAACCAATGCATTGAAACAAACACTTTTGTGGAACCCATCATGCACAGCCAACACCGCAAACTACATTTACACGGCCAGCAGTATTAACAATGGCACACGGCGTATGTTCCTATTCGATCCGCTTGGGTCAACAAGCTACTACGGCTAGTGGTTTTTGGTAACGCCTTTTTTTGGCAATTTTTATGAGGGCTGGTGCACAGGCACCGGCCTTTTTTAATGATCTTGCATCGAAGGACGGGTAATCTGTTTAATCCCTTGACAAGATTAGCTAAGCTTAGCTAATCTTGTGACTATTCAGGTAGTGTAATAATTTATAGTTATTTTTATAATCACGAGTAAAAAATATGAAAAAGGCAAATTTACACGAGGCAAAAACTAATCTTTCTAAATTAGTTGATCTTGTTTCTCAGGGCGAAGAGGTCATTATTTGCAAAGCGGGTCACCCTGTGGCCAAGTTAATCGCATTTCATCCACCAAAGAAAGAGCGCAGGCCTGGTGCCTGGAAAAACAAAGTCAGCATCAAAAAAGACTTTGATATCTTGCCACCTGATTTTATGAGGAATTTTAAATGAATTCCTACCTCATTGACACCCATATCTTGTTATGGTGGCTATCGGATGATAAGAAACTTACCAAAAAAATTAAACTTCTAATTGCTCGTCCACATAACCAAATATTTGTAAGTTCAGTCAGCCTCTGGGAAATCGTCATTAAAAAAACATTGGGCAAACTTGAAGTTCCAGATGATCTAAAAGAAGCTGTAGATGGAAGCGATATTAAACTTTTATCCATGACTGCAGATCATGCTCTCTACGTGGAACATCTACCTCTTATCCATAACGATCCCTTTGACCGGCTCCTCATTGCACAGTGCATAGTTGAAGATTTAATCTTTATCACAGCCGATAAAATTATCCCCCAATATAAAATTAAATGTTTTTAGATGCCATGCTCCGCGTTTATTCATACAGTAGTGGTACCGTAACATTGGTGGCCAGCGCGCCAACCAACGCACTGCCGCAAACGCTTTTGTGGAACCCGTCATGCACAGCCTACATTTACACAGCCAGCAGTATTAACAATGGCACACGGCGCATGTTCCTGTTCGATCCGCTTGGGTCAACAAGCTACTACGGTTAGTGGTTTGTAGTAGCGCCTTTTTTGGGTCAATTTTATGAGGGCTGGTGCACAGGCGCCGGCCCTTTTTTACGAGAAGAAAAGTATAACCGCGTTTGTATTCCCAGTATTTTTCTTGTACTATAATTATGCATTTAATGGCTTACACGTATCCTTGCCACCTTGAAATGATTGATAAAAAGGCAAAACGCGCTGAACAAATGTATGCGCGTTAACAATAAAAAGTAGGATCATTATGGTACCACCAGAACTTGATGCCAAAACGCTTGAAGAAATAAAGAAGAAATTAGTTAAGGTATTCGCTCCCCAGGAAATTTATCTTCGTGGTCCTTATGCCAATCAAGCAATGGGAGAGGAGCTTAATATCGATATAATAATTATAGTGGAAACAGCAACAATGCCACGTTACGAAATGATGTCCGCAGCCCAAGTAGCATTGATGAGCATAGATATCCCTAAAAATATCCTTATCTACACAAAAGAAGAGTTTGATGATTTTTCAGAAAAGGCTTGGACGCTTAGTTATCTGGTAAAACATGAAGGCAGAAAAATTTATGCAAAAGCCTGATAGCCACTACGCAAGTTGGATTAAAATAGCAGAGGAAGATTTAGTCTCAGCAAAGCTTCTGGCAAACGAGGACCTATCAACCGCGCTTTTTCATGTCCAACAATGTGTAGAGAAAACACTGAAAGGCTATGTCTTTTTTAAAAATCACCCAAATTTTTTAACACACAATCTACTCAAGCTTGTTTTTATTTGTATGCGATTTGATCCGTCATTTGAAACACTGGCACCATTGGCAGCTGAAATAACACCATATGCATTTGTTGGAAGATACCCAGATGCCTCTTTTCAAAAACCAGATCAAAAACAAATGCATGAAATTACTGTGCAAGCTGAATATGTATTTAATTTTGTTATCACAAAAATCAAATCCGCAACTTCCCCTTGTCAGAGAGGTTAGGATCGCCAAATGGAAGTTACGCTAGACAAAAAATGGTCTGATTGCGCAATTTTTATTGCCATACCGAACCATCCTGGTATCCTTAGAAAAAACTGACCGCTATCTAACGCTGTAAAAAAGGAGAAAGCGCGTGGCAGAGGTTGTTATAATAGGCGCTGGCCTTACCGGACTAAGCAGTGCCTATTGGCTGGAAAAGAACAATTTTTTCGATTACAAAATTTTTGAAAAACAGGATCGTCCTGGTGGCCTCCTGCGCTCAGAGCAGCACGATGGCTTTACCTTTGATCACACCGGCCATTTGCTACATATCAACGATCCATCATTTTATGACTTCCTTAATGAAATCGCCGCCATTGAAGATTTCAATTTAATCACGCGCCAATCGGGCATCTATTCCAACAACGTTGTAACTGAATATCCATTTCAGATGAATTTGCACGGACTGCCAACCGATGTCATTGCTGAATGCATTGAAGGATACGTTACACGTAATCAGGCCATGCGCAAGCCAAAAAGCTTCTATGAATGGGTCTTAAAATACTTTGGCAAAGGGATGGGCGAACACTTTTTCTTTCCCTACAACAGCAAAATACTATCGTACAACCTCAAAAAAGTACACCCATCGTGGAATGGCCGCTTTGTCCCCTCAACCACACTTAAGGCCATTATTGACGGCACGCTGCAGCCAGCCGCCCATACTAAGATTGGCTATAATAGCAGTTTCTATTATCCTAAGCAGGGTGGCATAGAATTTATTGTTAAAAAATTAGTCGCCTATCTTAAAAATCCAGTTCAGACCGGTTACGGCGTTAGTCACATTGATACAACAGACAAGATCGTTTATTTTGATAATGGCCAGCAAGAACGGTACAAACACTTAGTTACCACCATGCCACTTAATCGGCTCCTGACAACCATCAAAACACCATCGCGATCATCGATAAATCAAGCAGCCGATAAATTACTGTGCAACGCAGTTATTAATATCAATATTGGTTTTTCTGGCCCCATTGATACCAATAAACATTGGCTCTATTTTCCTGAACGAACCTACCCATTTTATCGCTTAGGTTTTTGGCATACCATCTGTCCATCATCGGTGCCAACAGGACATAGCGCGCTGTATAGCGAACTTTCGTATTTACCTGGTCGCACCACACAGGCCCAAGCATATAAACGAGCAGACCTTGCGCGTAAGCAGGTGCTGGACTTTGTCCACATGACAGCGGATGATATTGTCGCGCAAAAAATATTGCATTTAGATAACGCCTATGTCATTTATGATGCATGGCGAGAAAAAAATCTTGTTGGCATCCTACAACATTTGCACGGACTCCAGATCCATTCTATTGGGCGCTATGGCGAATGGAAATACTCAAGCATGCAAGACGCCTACAATGATGGCAAAAAGGTTGCCATGGAGCTTATGCAGGTGTACAATACCTCATCACCAACAATAGTGCCGGCACAATTGGCCCCAGCGCCATCAGCTGGCTCGATAATAAGATCAACAGAGAAAATAATACGTCGTGTGACATAAAAGGACCCCCATGGTTCGATACGATCGCTGCGCGATCACTCACCACGAACGGGAGACATAAAAAAGCATAAAAGGAGAGTTCTGTAATGGAACAGTTGCGGCATTATTATGAAAAAAAACGCGTCTTGGTTACTGGTGGCGCCGGTTTTATCGGTTCACATCTTGTTGAAAAATTAGTCGGCTTGGGAGCTCAGGTTACCATTCTGGATAATTTTTCAAGCGGTAACATTAGTAATCTTAAAAATGTTATCGGCTCTCTCAACCTCATGTATGCCGACATTTGTTCAGCGTACAGCTGCCAAAGGGCTACCAAGGGGCAGGACATTGTTTTTCATACTGCGGCCTTTATTTCGGTTCCGTTATCGGTACAGTTTCCTGAATTTTGCTATAAAGTTAATACTGAAGGTACGCAAAATATGCTTAATGCCTGCGTACAAAACAACATTAAAACATTCATATTTTCATCGTCAGCAGCCGTTTATGGCAATAGCAATAAAATATGCTCAGAAAGTGATCAGCTTGATCCATGCAGTCCATATGCAATAAGCAAGCGAGATGGTGAGGTCTTATGCAGGCAGGCCAACGAGCAGCATGGGATACGCACCGCATCATTACGCTATTTTAACGTCTATGGTGAGCGGCAATCATCAACCGGCCAATACGCCGGTGTTGCGGCAAAATTTGCTCATCAGTTACGCATGGGCCAGCCCCTCACCATTTTTGGTACCGGCAACCAGACGCGTGATTTTGTTAATGTTGCAAAGATCGTTGATGCCAATCTTATTGCTGGCATGCATGATGCCATCAGCGGCGACGTTTTTAATATTGGCTCAGGGACCAGTATTTCGCTTTTGCAGCTCATTAACCAGCTTGAACAAGAACTTAATGTCCTCAGGACCGCTGTTACGTTCCAACCGGCGCGCGAAGGGGACATTGATTACTCCCAGGCTAACTGCGAAAAATTTGCCGCATTTGCTGCGTCAAACCCGCCTTTACCATAAAAGTCTCAAAACCCTCTTGGCCAATGCAAAAAAAAATGATAATCTAAGAGCCTCTTAGAAAAGCATGTAATATGCTTTCTAGTAATGCCGAGGTGGTGAAATTGGTAGACACGCTAGATTCAGGTTCTAGTCCTGTAAAAGGGATAGGGGTTCGAGTCCCCTCTTCGGCACCATACTTCGCCAAGGCTTCGTATGGCAAGCCAGCCCTTCGTAGCTCGTAGAGCGAAGTAGGGTCGGCATATTTAAAGTTTACAATCCCAATAATTCCTAACATTCGATATCTATTCACTATGGCTACAAAGAGAGATTACTACAAAGTTCTTGCTATTGAACGCAATGCATCAGTCGACGACATCAAGAAAGCATATCGTACACTGGCGCTAAAATATCACCCAGACCGCAATCCGGACAATAAGGATGCTGAAGCAAGCTTTAGAGAGGCGACCGAAGCATACGAGGTCCTCTCAGATACTGATAAACGCAAACGTTATGATCAATTTGGTCATGAGGCGGCCGGTATGGGCGGACAGCACAATCACGCCAATATGGACGACATCTTTGCCAGCTTTGGTGATATCTTTGAAGGATTATTTGGCGGCCAACCGGGTGGCAAGCGCAGCGCTAAAAAGGCCGGCCCAACCCCTCAACGCGGCCATGATCTAGCCCAAAAGATTGAGGTCAGCCTCAAAGACGCCTATTTGGGCTGCAAAAAAGACCTCAAAGTGTACCATTTCCAAAAATGTAATCTCTGTCGCGGCACCGGCGCCAAAGAGGGCAGCAAGCCAACAACCTGCGCAACCTGCCATGGCAAAGGGGCTCAGCTCTATCGACAAGGTTTTTTTACACTCAGCCAAGACTGCACAGCCTGCCAAGGACGCGGTTTTATGATCAGCAATCCTTGTAGCGAATGCCGTGGCCAAACACGCACACAGCAGTATGAAAAATTAAATGTATCCATCCCTGCCGGTATTTACGAAAATGCTGAGTTGCGCATTGTTGGCAAAGGCGATGCCGGTATTTTCAATGGCGAGCCTGGCGATCTGTACCTTCACGTTGAAGTACTGCGGGACAGAGTATTTACACGCCGCGACAATGACCTTATCACAACGATGACGCTTACCTACCCACAATTAGTCTTGGGCTGCCAAATTGAAATCGCGAATATTGATGACTCAAAAGAGACCATCAAAATACCCCGCGGTTGTCCTGTTGGCAAAGAGATTATCCTAGAAGGCAAAGGCTTTGCTCGTCTACGTGGTGGCGGTAGAGGCAATCTGGTCATTATCACCCAATGTGACATTCCAGCAAAGCTGTCTGACGAGGCGAAGACTGCGCTGCTTGCCTACGCAGAAAAACTTGGTAATAGTAGCCAACAATCAGAGGGTGGTCTTTCCGGTTTTTTCAAAAAGTTTTTGGGCTAATCTTGTAAAATAAGTGCCTTTTGTTAAGCTGGCCAAGCACAATAGCTAATCAGAAGTTTTCCCTCATTGCCAGGTGCTCTATTTATGATGCAAACAAGGTCACGATTTTTTACAACAGTTCTGATGCTCATAAGCATGATCACCAGTTGTGATATAGTAACACCACAACTGCATGCACACCCGATAACACCACTGCAGGGCGCTGAGATTGCGCTAGCCATACTTCGTTTACCGGCGAGCAGAGCAGAGCCTGCGTTGTATAAGCAGGATACGCTCAGTGCAAAAAGAAAGCTTGTCGCGATCTCCGCTGTACGCCTAGCACATACAATCGTGGCACTAATCAATTATGCCAACATCATGGCAGGTCAAACCTTCAAGGGAGACCTACAAAACGCCTTACCCGTACTGTTCAATAACTGTCTCGCACCAGTGGGCGTGTTACAGTATTGCGAAATTCCCTCCCTCATTTCGCGCCTCAAAGATCTCGCCTTCTTTAAAGAAAAGCCCGGTAAGGAGAACGATGAGCCTTCTCTTGATGAGCCTTCATCCGATGAAAAAGATACACAAGAAAACAGTGCTCCGTCCCAACCAACACCGCAAGAGCTTTTACTAGAGGATCTTTTACTAGATGATAAAGTCGATAACAAAGAAGAGATAACAGAGGGAACTAATGCAAAGCCCGACGAATCAAAAACCTTAACAAAATTTCGTCAAGATGTGTTACCCATTATTGAATGTATTGCAGCGCTGACTACCCTTTATAAATTTTCCCCGGCTTTTAATGATGCTGCCCAGAACCACCTGAGCATGTTTTTATGTAATCAAGTATTAGCATTCTCACGATCTCTTGAAGTGTATATTGACATGAAGGGTTACAGTAAAACACGATTCTTCCTGGGCCTCTTAATGCTTGGTCAATTGACTACCACTGCGGATTATTATGATAAACAAATGCACATCAAACTTGCAGCCTTGAATAAACCAGGCACACATAATAATCAACAAGGCGATCAAGACAGCGACGATGATGACGACGCCGACTATAATTGGCATGGCACATGGAAACCGCAATGGCACCATGGGCACGGTACATCGCAACAAAATGGGTATCAATCACATGGGCAGCAGAGTCATGGGTACCAGGCTGGCCAAAATAATAATTCTCACAACAAAAATGATGAGGCACCGCCCCCAGCCAAGCCCAGCAACACCATCACCTTAAACCAGGCATACACCATATTGGGTGTAAATCATAACACGCCGCTCCCTGAGGTCAAAAAGACTTACCGCGCCCTCGTCTTTAAATGGCATCCGGATAAAAATCAAGATAAACCTGATGATGAATTAGAAAAAATAACTGAAAAATTTAAAGAAATAAATACCGCCTATGAGAAAATTCGGGAGCACGTAAAAAAATGAACAAAATAAAACTGTTGCTACGTAGTTGATTATACAGGGGGCAGTGTCAAGTGATGCTTGCCCCCTTTTCTTTTGTCCATTTTCTTGGTAGTGTTGATCAGCTTTTACACGAAAGGATCCTATGAAAAAAAAACTTTTCAGCACATTCAAAAATGTTGCCTACTCAGGCGTTTTGTGTGCAGGCGTTGCGCATGGTATGAGTAACTCATTAATTCATAAAAATAATATCGATAGCTCAATCACACAGATAGCAGAAAACTATCTCGTACTCAAAGGCATTAATCCATACAAAATCCCAGCACGCTTGCTGCCAGAATATCAGCAAAAACTTGCCCAGGTCGGTACAAAACTTAGAGCAAATGGCCGCACCTTCACCGATGTGCGTGAAATTGATGATACCGTCAGGCAAAGCCTGAGTGCCTTTGTTGCCAACATGAGCAGCGTAATACTGCGTGATAATCTTGATATGCATATTAACATTAGTATCAACCAGCACATGCAGCACGGTGGCGTGAAGGTAGGCAATATCCCGCTGCACGACCTGGACGAGTATGCTACACGCTCTGCCAACGTCGGCAAGGCACTCAATGCCCTGATGATCAAAGATGGGCGGGACTATGTACGCCTTGATGAAGTTAATAAGACCATCAAAGATGAATTTACACCGTTTATTGCTCGACTTAACGTTGCACAAAATAATGATGAATCGGCTCAGCATTGGTGGACAACCTTTTTTAGCACCTACACAACCAGCAGCGCCTCTCACCAGCCTCAACAACTGTCAATGCACCCGACACCAGGCGTGCTCAAAATTATGCGCCACGAGCTTAATGATCGCACCGTGCAGGCAGCACATGCCGCACTGCGCACAAGCAGTATTAACCCCAACACTATTGACAGTAAGTATGTAGCAGACTATGCACACACGATCCAACGCATCATTGGTACCATGAATGATACGATGAAGCGTGCTGGCAGAAATTATGTCTGGCAGGATGAACTTGCCTGTGAAATTTTACGTGAACTACACCCGCTAGTCCAAAAGATTCGACGCGATAATGTTATCACCGCACAACACTATGATATACCAGGAGCTCTTCAATGATTGACCTCGCGCGCTTACGTGAACATACCCAAGAAGTTAAAGATCTTATCCTTCGCAAAGAGCCAACGTTTCCCATTGATGAACTCTTAGCATTTGACCATAAGGCACGCGCTTTGCGCTCTGATGTCGAAATCGTGCGTAAACAAAAAAACGATTTAGCGGCAGTTGGACCTCAGGGAATAACACCAGAAATACGCGAGCAATCAATTGCATTGGGCAAAGATTTGAAGGCCAAAGAACTAGCACTTGAAGAGATAGACAAAGAGCTTATGGCCATCTGGTTACGTTGTCCAAACATTCCACAGGCAGATATCCCGATCGGCAATAAAGAGGCAAATAAGCCAATCAAAACAGTAGGCAGCAAACCATCATTCTCCTTCCCTATAAAACACCACCTTGAGCTGAATGAAAAGCTGCAATGGTTTGATATGGAAACAGCAGCACGCATGAGCGGCTCACAATTTGTTTTCTATAAAACACAAGGCACTAAGGTTATTTATGCACTCACACGACTGATGCTCAGAAATAATGCTCAGAATGGTTTTCAACCAGTACTGCCGCCCTATTTGGTGCATGAGAAGGCTTTATACAATGCGGGCAATTTGCCTAAATTTGCTGGCGATTATTATAAAATCGAGGGCGAGGAGTTATGCTTAATTCCCACCGCTGAAGTTAATTTAACCAATCTGCACGCAGGACAAATTTTGCCACAGGATCAACTTCCTATGCGTTATACGGCATGGACAAGTTGCTTTAGAAGCGAAGCCGGCGGCTATGGCGCAACAGAACGTGGCATCATTCGCATTCATCAATTTGAAAAAGTTGAGCTTTATGCCATCTGCCCACCAGACGAATCAAACCAGGAACTTGACCGTATGGTAGCCTGTGCTGAAAATATTTTACAGATGCTCGGACTGCACTACCAAATTAGCCTTTTAGCTACGCAAGATTGCTCATTCCCATCAGCACGCACCCTGGATATTGAAGTGTGGCTGCCAGGACAAAATCGTTATTATGAAGTGTCGTCATGTAGTAATTGTACCGACTTTCAGGCGCGGCGCGCACAAATACGCTACCGCCAACACCCGGATGCCAAGCCCCAACTGGTACATACGCTCAATGCTTCATCGCTGGCATTGCCGCGCTTGATGATTGCTCTTATGGAAAATTACCAACAGGCTGATGGCAGCGTTGTGCTACCAAAGGTATTGCAAGATGAGATGGATAATTTGTGGTAAACAAGGAATTAAACCATGTTAGACCAAGCACTCAAAAATAAAATAGCCAAGATAAAGATTCAAACCCGACGCATCATGAATAACACCCTTTCGGGAGATTACCTGTCGGCATTTAAAGGATCTGGGCTGGAATTTGAACAGATTCGTGATTATCAAATAGGTGATGATATCCGTTCCATTGATTGGAACAGTTCAGCAAAAATGAATAAAATGATGGTTAAGCAATTTGTTGAAGAACGTGACCGCACCGTGATCCTGGCCATCGATACATCAGCATCGACGCTGTTTTCTTCAGAGCAGGAGCTATGCAAAGATACCATTGCCCAACTTGCCGCGACGCTGGCATTTGTTGCAAGCGACAATAAAGATAAGGTTGGCGTACTATTTTTCTCAGATACAATAGAAAAATGGATAGCACCAAGCAAAGGCAATGTACACCTGGGCGCAATCATAGAGTCTATTTTTACTATGCAACCCAAGTATAAAGGTACCAATATTGCACACGCCCTGCGCTTTTTGGTTAATCTTAAAAAGAAAAATGCCGTTGTGTTTGTTATTTCCGATTGGGTTGATCAGATTGCCGACTATAGCCATCTGCTACACATAACCAATTGTCGCTATGACCTGGTTGGGGTGCGTATTACCGATAAGACACTGTCTGCATTACCAGATATCGGCCTGGTTGAAATTGTCGACCCCGAACAGAAGGTCAATGGGATCATTGCAACCAACCGACAGGACATAAACATCTTTCTGCAGGCACGATTGATCGAGCAAAAGAAAATTTTTGAAAAATATAATATAGACCTTCTAGACCTTATCGTTGGCCAGTCATTCATCAAACCTTTGATTAATTTTTTCCATCGACGTATAAGAAGGCAGATCTGATCATGAAGAAAACAGTAGATTTTTGTGACGTTTATGACTATTATTACATTCCCTTCTGGCAAACGTCGTGGTTCGTAATCACCATTGCCATGGTGACAGTTTGTATTATTGTGTGCTGCGTTGTGCTATGGCTACGACGCAAGCCAAAGAACGCCTCACCATGGGAATGGGCCCTACAAGAGCTTACTAAGCTAGCACATACTAAATGCAACAATAAAGAAGACTATAAGCGCTTTTATTTTGCATTAAGCGATATTGTAAAGGCATACCTCCACAAACGTTATAGCTGGAATACACGTGATAAAACAGACCCCGAGCTTATTGAATACCTTAAACTGCAGCAATTTGATCCCCACCTCATAGAGTCTTTAGAAAAAATTGGACAAGAGGCTCTCTTTATCAAATTCGCTAATGTTGAAGCTCTTAAATCGCAAGCAGAAGAGGATTTACAAGCGATTCGTACCCTGATTGGCCGTACAAGGATGCTTGATAAAAAATAGCAGCATGGATCCAGCATTTAGCACGTTCCCCAAGCATCTCTATATCCATTGGCCCTTCTGTAGCAGCAAATGCCATTTCTGCGACTTTGTTGCGTTCGAGCAACACGAAGATTACCAACATGCCTACCATGGTGCACTCATGCGCGAGATAGCATCATTTTTTGCGTTGCTGCCAAAGGAATCTTATACCTCTATTGACACCATTTTCATTGGTGGCGGCACCCCGAGCCTGTATCCATTGCCATGGCTTAAAGAGCTTTTTGATAGTCTCGCCACTATCAGCCCATTGACAACCTGCAAAGAAATTTCTATGGAGGTCAATCCAGCAGATGTCGATGAAGAGCGCCTTGAACACTGGCAAGAGTGCGGTGTGACGAGATTAAGTATGGGGGTGCAGAGCCTTGATGACGACGTTCTGTTAAAGCTCAACCGACGACAGCGCGCAAAAGATGTCATGCGAGCTCTGCGCATCATGCCAAAATATTTTGATAATATCTCAATAGACCTTATTCTGGGACTACCTGATGTTAGCACTGCTGCATGGCAGGCGATGCTTGACCAGGTTGTAACATGGCCAATCAAACATATCTCCATCTATTTTTTAACAATACACGAAAAAACACCACTTTATTTTAAAGTCCAACGCGGCGATGTTAATTTGATGGATGATGATGTGCTCGTCGGACTTTACGAATATACTGTAGCGTTTTTGGCTCGCCATGGCTTTCAGCAATATGAGATATCAAATTTTGCAAAGCCGGACCACAGCTCATTGCACAATCGTGCCTATTGGGACCGGAAGCCCTATCGTGGTTTTGGCATAGGGGCATCTTCCTTTGACGGCCAGCAACGGCTTACTAATACCAATAATCTTGAATGTTATATAAAGAGCACGATGCAATCGGGCTTACCAGAACTTTTATCCCATGAAAAATTGACCTCACAACAGGTTCATTTAGAGCTACTGATGCTGAGTTTGCGACAAAAAAGCGGCTTAGATTTGCAGCGTGTGCTATACTTTCTAGAGCACAACAAGAAACAACAGTTCATAAATACGGTCGCCAGCCTTAAAGAGGCTGGCTTTATTAATCAGTACGAACAGGTAATTAGCCTAACCGTTAAAGGAATGGCCTTGGAAAACGAGGTCATTACGCGATTATCACAGTAAATACTATAACGATATGTAGTTCTCATCATTTAACTTCTAACCTACGAGAGTCCTTATGGCAAAACATGTTGGGATCAAATTACCTGAAGATTTAGTTGAGTATTTAAAGCGGGAACAAAGCTTGGGCATCCTTGCAACTTTTTCAGAAAAAGGCGTTCCAAATACTACACCGCTACAATGCGTTTATCCTAAGGGTCAAGAGAGCTTATTACTAAGCATTCACAAGGAACATACCGGCTACCACAATATGGTATGGCAAAAAAAGGTGATGCTCTGCTTTCTTGGAGAAAATAACATTGCATACAGTATTCTTGGCCGCGCTGGCGTTGTACGCGCACCATCACAGGTGCACCCATTAATGAATATTGTGCGCATCGATATCATTGACATAAAATCAGATCGGTCTATTTTAACAAAGGTAGAACAAGGCATTATATGGAGCTTTACCTCAACGGAGGCCGAAGAGCTGGTTAGGGCGCTTTATAAAGAACTGAGAGAGTTGTCAAAGACACTATAATGCAGCAAATAACATTTCGCATGAGGGTATGCAATGAATAGACGGCACTGGAGATGTATGACGTTACAATGTAACCACCAAGTACAAAGGGTAATGTTGGGCATTTTTTTGCACAGTATAAGCGTTACTATGCCATTTATCACCTCTGCAATGTCAGTACCTCAGGCACCATCATCACCATCTACTGGTCCAGTACCAGTAGATGGACCAGTACGCGCCCCAGGACCGGATATGAGCGCATCAACTGAACAGATTGGCGTACAAGGCAATTGGCTAAAAAAGCGAGAGTGGTTCCTTAAGGCCAGTGACGTCGAGGTCACCATCCAGGGCGTTGCATCACAGGTAGAACCGGTGAGACAGCGATTTCTTGATAGTTATCAAAATATCCAAGACGCTTTGCATGCCTACTACACTCAGCTTGGCATCGAACGTGGCTCGGCAGATGAGCTTTTTACTAATGTTGAGCACTATCTTGAAAAGAAACATAAAGAGGCTCTTGCAGGACTATCTCAGACAAAATCTCAATCTGCTGAATTTGCAATACAAGAACAGATTGATCTTCTACAAGAAAATGATAAGAGAACAAAAGAACAGCTTGATCAATTACGCCTTGATATGAAATCAATTGATGATTTAAATCGCTCTTTAACTGATCGCCTTAATCGACTTGATCAACAAAATGAACTCATTGAATCTCAGGCAAGTCGTGCCTATACGATTTTACAACAGATGGAAGACATTATCGACCACAACAAAGCGCGTGAGAGTTATTACACCCTCAACAACACAATTCTTCCTACCGTTCAAGCAAGTCTGTCATATTTACAAAATGACCTCAGTAATGATTTTAACAATGTCATTGGAACCATTCAAAATCAGATCACGCAGACAAACACTCAAATTAAAGTGGTAGAGGACAGAGGGATCATTGTAAAAGACAGAATGCGCCGTGTTAAAGAGCTTAAAGATGAGGCTGAAAAAAGGGCTCAACTCGAACTTGAGTTAAGCAAAAAAATGCCGCAAGCCCCGACGCAACCGGTGCGTAACGTCAAAGCACCTGAACATTGGTATATGCAATTCTATAATGGGCTAAAAGAACTCTTTATGAGTATCTACTCGTGGTTTACGCCAACAAATAACCAAGCTAAAGATACTATACGTCGTGCTCAGGAGTTGAAAGAGGAGGCAGCAACAAGAACTCAACTTGAGGCTGAATTAGGCAAAAAAAAGGTTGTACCAACAGCGTAAGGTTGCATTGCCGCCGATAAACGTGCTAGGCTCCCATACAAGGTAGTTAACAAGAGATTTTCAAAGAGGGTTGATTGGTATGCGTATATACATACATACACGATTATGTTGTGTGCTTGGCAGTTATGTAGTATTTTCAGCAACCAACATATATGGCCTCATGCCACCACCGGCCTCAGAATCACCGGCATTGCCAGTAGCAATGGGACAACCTGGTATGGTGCCGCTTCCTATGCCCGATGGCAGCCAACCGGCGCCACCAGCACCGATGCCGCTACCTTTTACACCACCTCAGCCGTTACCGGTTGACGGTAGCATTATGCCATCAATACTACCAGCGCTTCCTACAGATGGGATGATGCCTGGGCTGGGAGCGTTGCCAATGCAGCCGGCGCAACCCGCTGCTATTGTTCAGGAAGATTTGACCGAAATCCCAATGCCAGAAAATGATAGCGGCCTAATCCCAACGGGCAATACGGCTATTGGCAACATTTTTACCAAAAGCGCAGCCACCATTAGTAGTCTTTTGGATAGAGTAACTAGTTTGATCAATAAACGAGACATACTCTACCAGTCATTTCTGACCGTTGATAATGACATTGATACCTTTTTAAGTGACACCCCATCTAACAAGACCACAATGCCGGATATCACCGCCGCGCGAAACGCGCTGACAGCAGCGCTCACCAAAATTGATGGTTACATCGTTCAGGGAAAAAATCTTGTGATTGAATCACGTAATAAAAGTATGACCATATTGAAACAATCGTCAGATGATGCTGCGCACTCCATTCAGAATGAAATTAATCAGAACTTAGAGCTACTAACAAGTATGGAACAGGAATTACAATCAACACTCATGCCTAGCTTTCAAGCAACCATAGACAACATCAAAGCTACCATGCGCAAGGCATCGATCACGCTGGTACCCATACCTGGAAAGAAACCTTAGATTTGTCTGTAGCTTTCCAAAACACTACAATTACCCTATACTTAGGCTTCATTTCATACATTAGCCTGCATAACCTGAAAAGAGAGCTAAGCAATGAAGCCTAATATTTTTAGAGAATATGATATTCGCGGCATTGTCGGCAGCGAATTTATCATTGATCAATCCTATCAACTTGGCCAGGCAATCGGGACATTTTGGCAACAAAAACATCCTGAAAGTACGCGGGCCATTGTTGGTATGGATGGTAGAACCCACTCTGCGCCAATTAAAGAATTAATCGTACAAGGCCTTGTGGATATGGGGTTTGATGTGATTGATGTTGGGGTATGCCCTACACCAGCCGTTTATTTTGCGGTCAATCAACTCCACATTCCCACAGCTATGATCATCACGGCCTCCCACAACCCAAAAGAATATAATGGTATCAAACCATGGGGCTGCTGGGGCGCACAGATACAGGCTATTAGAAAGCTGTATGAGGAGACGACAAGCCCAAAGATGGCTGCGCGAAAAGGCTCGATTAATTATTATAATATTATTGATGAGTACGTCGACTATCTAGCACAGCATTTTAAACATCTACACAATGCACCGATCAAAGCTATTATCGATTGCGGTAATGGCAGCGCCGGTACTGTCATGCCAGCTTTACTAAAAAAGATGGGTTGGGACCAGGTACAACTGCTCTTTGCCCAGGTTGATGGCACATTTCCAAACCACGAAGCTGATCCAACAGTACCAGAGAATATGACCCATGTCGCTCAAGCTTTGGCACAAGATCCAACCCTGGAGATTGGCCTGGGGCTGGATGGTGATTGTGATCGCATGAACCCTATGACCAGGGGTGGCTACCTGGTACCAGGCGACAAGATGCTCGCACTTTTTGCAAAAAAAGTTTTAACCCAGCATCCTGGCGCCGCTGTTGTCTGTGATATCAAAAGCTCGGCAGGCCTTTTAGATGCATTAACATCCTGGGGCGGCAAGGCCTGTATAGCACCGTCCGGACATGCCTACATTAAAAAGGCTATGGCTGAACATGAAGGTATTTTGGGTGGAGAGCTTAGCTGCCACTTCTTTTTTCGTGACCGCTATTTTGGCTATGACGATGGCATTTATGCCATTTTGAGAACTATAGAATTATTGCAAGAATCCCGGCAGTCGCTTGATCAGCTACTTACCCAAGTGCCACATAAGGTAAGCTCGCCAGAATTTCGTATTCCATGCAAGGATGATACTCAAAAATTTCTCATCGTAAACCACCTTGTCCAGATTCTTTCAGCCAGACCCCATAAAGAAATTATTACGATTGATGGAATCCGAGCCCATATGGACTATGGATGGGGCCTGATACGGGCATCTAATACTCAGCCAGTACTCTGTTTGCGCTTTGAATCCGACACTGATGAAGGGCTCAGACAGATAAAACAGGATTTTTTAACACCACTTATCACCTATTTTAATGAACAGTACTTAAGGGACGTCATTGGACTCTAAACACACCGTTGGACTACACGTACGCATTCAAAGCGACTTATTACAATTAGCTCAAGAAGCCATAGATCTTAATCTAAAGATCTTACAATTTTTTCTTACTAAGCATCAGTCAAGCCATTATTGGCGCCTGACTGCTAAAGATAAGGACGAATTTAAGCAGTTGTCTGGGCAACATTTTTCACATGTCTTCATTCACAGCTCATACTGGATCAATCCTGCTTCTGGCGATAAAAAAACGGCGGCTGTTTCTAAGTATTTGCTGAAACGAGAGATTGCCCTGGCAAAGACACTTGGTATCCGCCACTTGGTACTACATGCCGGATCAGCCAAGGGGCACCTGTCATGTACTGATAGTACCCAAAGTAAACAGCTGGGCATCCTGGCTATCGCCCGTATGCTTAATACCATTCTAAAGCGTGAAGACGATATTATGATTCTGCTTGAAAACAGCGCCCACGGCAACAGGACAGTAGGCAGCGATCTTAAAGATTTTTTGTTGTTACGGCAAGAGTTACATTATCCTGAAAAAATAGGTTTTTGCTTCGATACCGCCCATGCATTTTCCTATGGCTATGACCTACACGATAGCAACGCACTGGTACAACTCATCGATACACATATGGGTCTTGAAAATGTTAAACTAATCCATTTTAATGATATAGAAGATGAGCAAGGAAGTATGCTTGATCGCCACGCCTTCCCCGGCCGAGGTAAGATAGGTAAAGACACTCTCGCCGCTATTTTAAATCACCCAAGGCTTGCCGCCATCCCTAAAATCATAGAAGGACCAAGTATTAGTAAGACCGCCACCATAGAGCTTTTAGCAGAAATTAATACGTGGCTTAAATAGTTCTATTTGGCATTAAGCACCCCCTTTGCACTTTCTTCTTCCTCCGCCTATGCTTAAAGAAGTTTAAGCGCTTCGTCTAAGTTTCTCGTGTTTGGAACCGCGGACGATGCAACACAAATAGAGGTTTATGTACCCAAACGTGGAGGATTCTTTAATGAATAAACAGATAAAGCAATTTATTGCAGTAAGCTGCCTTGCCACATGCCTGGCGTTGACGGATAGTATGCAAGCGGGACCAAACAAGGCAACGATGCAGAATTTTCTTGATAAGATCACAGCATTATGCGTATCGGTTGATACAACGTGCAGCAATGAAACAACCAAGCTTAAGCTTAAAATCGCAGTCGGCAGTACCTTAGGCGGTGCAGCTGCAATCAGTTTAGGGAGGGCGCTTGCATCCCCGACAACTAACCTTTATAAGGCCTTTGAGTCCTTTTATCAAAAATTAGCAAGCAATAATGCTGCTATGCTCAGCGAAGCAAAGAAAAGCTCGCTAACGATAGATACACTTGTTGATGCCATGTATAAGGAACTACCGTTAGCACCAGCCCTCAAGCAGGCACTCAAGAATCATTTACAGGTAGAATTATCACCTGGTGACGCCAGCATATTACACAAATTTCTTATCAGTGACATCTACGCCAAACAGGTGCGCCCGCACATTGTAACAATACTTACAAAGGGGCTTGGGGTTGAGCCATACGAAAAATTGTTCGCTCAGTGGAAAGAGGTTGTTAAAGCCGGCAAGGCATTGGCCTAACAACAATTGCTTTTAATGCTTACATGGCCACTAGACATAACCAGCTAATGTGATAAACTTAGCCGACAATAAAGTCTAAGAAACTTCAATAAAAATAAGTGTTTTTATCATCTTGCTGGATCAAGAAAGGCTCAGTGACCATGAATGCTGAACAAAACCTAGTATTCGAACAGTACGCAATATTTCAAACTGGTGGCAAACAATATCAAGCTATTCCAGGTAAAACCATCGCAGTAGAAAAACTTGATGGAGAATCCGGCGGACTGCTCTCATTTAACGAAGTCGTTTTTCGTAAATCTGGCGACAAAAAATTCGAATTTGGCAAACCCTATATTACTGGTGCTGCTGTAAAGGCAAGCATTATTAAGCAGGGGAAGGGCGAAAAAATTGTGATCTTCAAATTTAAACGCCGTAAAAAGTACCGCGTTAAACATGGTCACCGCCAACCGCACACAGTAATTCGTATTGAAAGTATTTAAGGGCTCCTAAGCTCAAAAATGTTTTTTAAGAGGTGCTATTGCCTAGCACCTCTTTTTCATCTTTAACTATATCAAGACATCCGTTCTATGGAGAAGTGGGGCGGTTGCTTTTTAATTTTACTTCTTGTAAAGTATTAAACATATACGGTTATTCAACGGGATTATGTTTTTACACAACTCGTCAATGCTCACCCATTAAAACGATTCTTTATACACAATGACTAAAAAACTAACATTCAACGAACTCAATCTTTCTAAAGACATTCTCAAAGCTGTTGCTGATATGGGATTTGAAGAGGCATCGCCTATTCAATCTGAAGCTATTCCTGTAATCCTTCAGGGTAAAGATATTATTGGCCAAGCAATGACCGGTAGCGGCAAAACAGCAGCCTTTGGTATCCCTGTTATTGAAGCAATAGATCCTAAGCAACGCTTTCCACAAGCACTGATCCTTTGCCCTATTCGCGAGCTTGCTATTCAGGTTGCTGGCGAAATTAACAAATTGTCAAAATACAAGGCACCACTTGCAGCACTTCCTATTTATGGCGGACAACCAATTGAACGCCAAATGCAGGCCTTGCGCAAGGGACCCTCTATCATTATCGGTACACCGGGCCGTGTACTCGATCACATTAACCGCGGCACGCTTAATCTTAAAAATATAAAGATTGCCGTCCTTGATGAAGCTGATGAAATGCTTGATATGGGCTTTAGGGATGATATTGAGGCAATTTTGCGCAACACGCCAACAACGCGTCAGACGCTCCTCTTCTCTGCCACCATGCCGGCTGCTATCATACATCTTGCACGCGCCTACCTAAAAGATCCGCATACTATCAGAGTTGCGCATGAAAAGCTTACCGTTCCTGCCATTGAACAGATATATTTTGAAATCGAATCATTTAAAAAGCTTGATCTCTTTACTCGCTTAATTGACTTACATGATCCAGCTTTATCTATCGTCTTTTGCAATACCAAGCGACGCGTTGACGATTTGGTATCAGATTTACAGGCGCGAGGCTATGCAGCTGAGGCTATTCATGGCGATCTGACTCAGCAAAAACGTAATAAGGTTATGGAACGCTTCCGCAGAAAAGAAGTCGATATTCTTGTTGCAACTGACGTTGCTGCACGCGGCATAGATGTCAGTGATGTAGAAGCTGTGTTTAACTTTGAAATCCCACAAGATGAAGAATCATACGTTCACCGTATTGGTCGTACAGGCCGTGCCGGCAAGAGCGGAAAGGCCTTCAGTCTTGTTTCTGGTGGTGAAATGTACCGCTTCCGCGACATCAAACGCTACACAAAAGCAGTAATGACCCGTCTTCCAGTACCGTCATTTCAAGAGGTAGAGGAAGTCAAGATCAATAAACTGCTGACGACTATCAGAAAAGTTATTGGCGAAAAGAAACTGGAGCAGTATACACCAGTGATTGAAAGCCTATTAAAGGATGATGTAACCTCACTTGATGTTGCTGCAACCCTGCTGAAAATGTATATGCAGGCGACGACAACAAGTAAGAAGGCTGCTAGAAGATAGGCGCTTACATCGCTATAAAATAATAAAAAAGCACAATGCCATGACAACATTGTGCTTTTTTTATTGCGCAAAAATAAAAAACTTCGCCGCTCCCGCAATTTTTTTATTAAATGAAAAATAGCTGCTATACTATAGCCTGTTTTGGATAATTACCTTTTTTGTCTACCTACTTGCAAGATGGCCACGTATGAATAAAAAAATTATTTTGTACTACAAGTATATTGATCTTCAGTCTCCCCAAGAGATTAAAGCATGGCAAGAAGAACTTTGCGCAACCCTTAATCTTGAGGGCAGGATTATTCTTGCTCATGAGGGTATCAATGGCACATTGTGCGGTAGCTTTGAAGCAATTCAGGCATATATTGATACAATGGATGCCCACCCGCTGATGAATGGCATAGACTTCAAGGAAAGTGTCGTCAATGGCAACTATCAGTACTTCCCTGGCATGTACATAGCGTTACGAAAAGAAATCGTCAATATGGGCAAAGATTGGCAGGAGGTCTCGTATAACGATAGCGGTACACACTTGACGCCACAACAGGCCCATGAGCTTATAGGGCAGCACAAAGATCTCGTTATTCTTGATGGGCGCAATTATTATGAAGCACGCGTCGGCGCCTTTCAAAACGCCATTACACCTGAGATTGATAATTTCAGAGAATTTCCTGCATACATCGATGATAACGTTGAGCTATTTAAAGATAAAGACGTCTTGATGTATTGCACAGGCGGCATTCGTTGTGAGCGTGCATCCGCTTATTTACAAGCAAAAGGCGTAGCCAAAAACATTTATCAAATCGAGGGCGGTATCCATCGCTATGTTGAAGCGTTCCCCGATGGCTTCTTTAGAGGCAAAAATTATGTCTTTGATGCCCGCGTTGCCGTACCGGTCAATGACGATATTATCGGCACCTGTGACCTCTGTGAATCGCCATACGACACCTACACAAATTGTCGTAATGCCAAATGTAATAAGCACTTTATTGCTTGTCCAACATGCATTAATCAATTAAAGAATGCTTGCAGCCAGACCTGTTTCACCTTGCTGGCCACGCATCAGGTGCCAGAACGTCCCTACCGCCCTACTGTCAATCCTGCACTTGAATAACCTGTATCTACTCTAGAATACTTATATCATTACCACATAATTTTTTTAGTACCGCCGGAATGCTATACAATGGGTATGAATGAATCTTTTCATGAACTGAAGTGTTTTGTGTCGAAAACCTAAGGCCATAGGGTGTTTTTGGATGATTTTCTAAAAATTTATGAAGACTTTTTAGTGATGTTCCCGCACTGCTTTTTACTTCAATAGGAATAATATCAGAACCAGCTTGCATGAGATAATCAACTTCAGCGTGCAGGTCGCGCGTCTCTTTATGCCAGTAATAAAGTGCAGCTTTTCTGCTAGGCTTTGTATACACAAGTAGTTCCTGGCCAACAAAGGCTTCAACCAGTTCACCTTTATTTACAAATTGTTCCAGTGGACGAATGATTGATGCAGCCTCTGGTAAGGCAAGAGTTGACTGACTTAATGCTACATCTAGAAAAATAACTTTGAATATATCATGATTTGATAATGCACCTATCGGAATCCCCTGACCCGCACTGTGAGCAATCCTATGGATAATACCCGCAGTTTCAAGTAAATCAAGGCATGGTGCAAGCTCTTGCGTACGATACCCTCCAGGTACATTACTATATTTAAATTGATTGCCGAGGCATTGAGGGATAAATTTAAACAGATCATTAAGATATTTAAGCTGATAATTTTTTGCATATTTATTAAAATCTTGCTGATAGTTTCTAATAATTGTTTCAAATACCGTAAAGCATTCAGCCATATCCTTGGTCTCGCACCATTTTTTTACAGCATCAGGCATACCACCGACAATAAGATATTCACCCAAAAGCGTTAAGGCTACTTGATGAAAGGATGGTGTAAATGGATTATCCAATGGATGGTTCATAATTTCTTGAACCAACGCATCATGCCCGGTTGCCAACAAAAATTCAAGAAATGAAAGCGGATACATATCCAATTCTTGGACTCTTCCTACCGGTAAGCCTACTTGACGAATAGCAAAATCAACCAGTGAACCGGCTGCAATAACGTGTAGATCATGCATTTCTTCATAAAAATATCGTAGCGCTATAATTGCTTTTGGTGCAGCCTGAATCTCATCAAAAAATAATAACGTTGTTTTTTGGTCTATTGCCACATCCAATGCAGCAGACAGCTCCTTGATAATTCTTTCCGGAACTAAATTTAAATCAAAAATAGAAATAAGATCAGGTCGCTGCTCAAAATTAATTTCTACAAAGTTTTGATAGGTTGCACCTAACTGACGCACTGCATAGGTTTTTCCTATTTGTCGTGCACCATGCATAAGTAACGATTTGCGATATTGTGAATTTTTCCATGCAAGTAAATGTCTATCAATAAGTCTTTTCATTGGGCACCGCCTATTTTCGAAGGCAACTAAGAATTCTATGTATAACAGTTTGTCGCATCCACACTGTGATTGCAAGCAAACTCTTGTTTTTTACGTCAGAACACTCGTTCTAATTATGTTTGTTCCTGCGGATATTGTATGGCCGCTCGACAATTTTTTCTATAAATATGTACACCCATAAAGCAAATCTCACTTTTATACAAAAACATGATAAACTAGAATCCACGCAAAAGTGTTTATAACGATGTTTTTTAAGGAGCTTACAATGAGCATTAAATCAGATTCTTGGATCAGAACTATGGCCCAAACAAAAGGGATGATTGAGCCCTTCGTCGACCGCCAAGTCCGCAGTGGCAACCACAATGGATCCAAGGTCATCAGTTATGGGCTATCAAGCTATGGTTATGATTTACGCGTTGCTGATGAATTTAAGGTTTTTACCAATGTATATAATTCAATCGTTGATCCAAAAAGCTTTAAGGACGATTCATTTGTCAAAATACAAACAGATGTTTGCATCGTTCCGCCAAATTCATTTGCTCTAGCTCGCAGCGTAGAATACTTCAGAATTCCACGTAATATTCTAACCATCTGCCTGGGCAAATCAACGTATGCTCGCTGTGGCATCATTGTTAACGTCACCCCCTTTGAGCCGGAATGGGAAGGATACGTTACCTTAGAAATTTCAAATACTACGCCCCTCCCGGCAAAGATATATGCCAATGAAGGGCTGGCTCAGGTTCTCTTCTTCCAATCCGATCTTGAATGCGAGGTGTCCTATGCCGATCGTAATGGTAAATACATGAAGCAACATGGTATTACCTTGCCGGTTGTATAAATTCAAAGACAACAAAAAGGAGGCCGAACAATACAGGCCTCCTCTCACATCTTCAACATTAGCAATCATCAGGATTATACCCCTTTTTGATGCATTCGTTGATCCAATGATCATGCATACTCATAAAAAAAGGGCACTTGTAAAATTACAAGTGCCCTTTAAACTTATTCACCAAAAAGCGATATGCTTTTTACACCCACTCAAGACGAGCGATGGTAGCAGTATCACTGACACGCTTACCCAGTGGGATAACACGTGTGTATCCACCTGGTCTGCCGCCTCCATTAAATAATTATTTTTCACATAAAAAAACGGAGGGGGCTGCATATTGCAGCCCCCTCCGTTAAAAGGAAAAAAATGAGACCTGTCTTCGGCTCGCAATCGAAGACAGATGTCGTAATGAAAAAAATCGACATTGTAGATGTCGCCCCAGGCTGGGATCTGGGGTCCACATCAATCAACCATAATAGTTTGTTGATCCAAACGGATCGAAGTAAAACAACCGCCTGGCCCCACCATTCAGGGCCGACGCCGTCACAATATAATTATCATTGTACGCATTACCATTGGGCGACCAAGCACACATCGTTGGCAGCGGCATGGTCGTTGCGCTTGCAACCACTGTTGGTGTTGTTGGCGCGCTTGGGTTAAATGACAGCACGCTCAACGTTGCGTTATCAAGCACCGTGGCTAGATAATTACCGGCAGGTGACCAGACGCACTGGCGCGAGATTGCCGAGGTTGCCGCTGCGCTGCCGCGCAATGTTATTGCTGTCGTGTTGGTCGTGAGATACGAGAACGCATTGTTAAACGAATACAGCTGGATGCCGGTGCCTGCGGTGGCAATGTAGTTGCCGTTTGGCGAGAAGGCCACTGACGTGACCGGGTTTGCGGTGCTGACCGTGTTGCCCAGTTGGTTCAGGAGCGGTTGGCCATTTTGGAAGATGGGGGCGGTGAAGAGCTGGAGGGTCGCTGACGTTTGATTTACCGCCGCAATAAACTGACCATTTGGTGACCAGACTACTGAAGAGGGACCTGCTCCTGTGGTTATAGTGCTACCTTCCAATACCGGCGTATTAGTACCATCAAAGTAATATACTGTTAGGTTATTTGAACTTTGATTTGCCACCACAAGATAATTGCCGTTGGGTGACCAGGCCACCGAGAAAGGAGTTGTTCCAGTCGTTGTACCAGCACCTAATAATACCGGCGTAGTACCAGAGAATGAATATACCTGTAATTGTAAGCTAGCCAACGCACTGTTTGCGACGGCAAGATAATTCCCGTTTGGTGACCAAGCTACTGAAACTGGTCCTGAACTTGCTCCGGTACCCACACTTCCTACTTGTACCGGTGTGCGACCTGAAAATGAAAATACTTGCAGTGTATTTGTTGGACTTGAATTTACCACAGCAATATAGTTGCCATTTGGTGACCAGGAAACTGAAGCAGGAGTTGATCCAGTGGTTGCACTGCCAACTTGTATTGGCGTGCTGCTACCTGAAAATGAAAACACTTGCAATGTCGGTGATGTTTGACCTACCACAGCAATATAATTACCATTTGGTGACCAGGCTACTGAGACGCTTCCTCCCTGACCTGTCATGGAAGCATTGCCTCCCACCTGCACCGGAGTGCCAGCTGCAAATGAATAAACTTGCAGCCCAGCCTCCTCTGTCGCCACCGCAATATAATTGCCATTCGGTGAAAAAGCTACTGAATAAGGATTAGAGTTTACTCCTGTACTCACAGCACTCCCAAGCGCTGCAGTAGTAGGTGTATTGGTGGTGCTAAATGAATAGGCTTGAATCGTACTTGAAGCATTGGCGCTATTCGCTACGACAAGATAATTGCCATTCGGTGACCAGGCTACGCCAGTAGGTAATGTCCCCGTTGCCAAACTCGTGCCAATTCTGAGTGGCGTGTTGTAGGGCCATGAGAAGGCCTGAACGGTGGCGGCGTTGCCATTGAAAACAGCAAAATAATTGCCAATTGGTGACCAGGCGCCACGCGGCGTGTTACCGGTAGGCGTCGTACCGGCAGCAATTGGTGTTGGTGTGCTGTAGCCATTAAATGAGTATGTTTGAATTGTCGAAGAAGCGCCATTAGCGTTTGTCACTGAAATATAATTGCCATTTGGTGACCAGGATACAGTGTTAGGGCCGGTGCCAGTAGCTACATTACCGCCAATCTGGGTGAAGGTTCCGCCAGAGAATACATAAACACCTAGAAGGGTATTAGTGTTATCAACTACAGCAAGATAATTGCCGTTTGGTGACCAGGACACTGAAAATAAACCGCTCGCACCAGTATTTGTAAATAGAGGATTGCCTGAAGCAGCAATGGTTGGCGTACTGGTGGTGCTAAAGGTAAATAGTTGCAGACTGTTATTTCCATTATTTCCCACCGCAAGATAACTGCCATTGGGTGACCAGGAAACTGAAATTGCGTTACTTAGCCCAGTGGTAAGGTTTAGTCCTATCTTGACCGGCGTACTTGTGCCATTGAACGAAAATACCTGCAGCGCAGTTGTTACTACGGCAATAAAGTTACTATTTGGTGACCAGGTTACAAGATTGGATGCTCCAGAGGCACTACCAGCAAGTGCCACAGTGCTACCGACCTGCGCCAGTGTTGGCGTGCTGCCAGTAAACGAATAGACTTTGAGATTATTGGCACCATCAGCAACAGCAACATAGGTACCGTTAGGTGACCAGGCAACAGCATTCGCAGTACTTGCTGTACTTAAAGCACTACCCAAGAGTACTGGCGCACTTATACCATTAAATGTAAACACCTGTAAATTAGGTACGTTAGTACCAACAATAAAATAGCGCCCACTTGGGTGCCAGGCAAATGAATTACCATTACCACCGCCACTCGTTCCAACGCTACCAAGCGAAGTGAGCGCGCTAACCGTATTTGCCGTAAACGAAAACGCCCTTAAGGTGCTATCAAGCCCCCCGACGGTGATGTAATACGTCCCCGCTGATGATACCGGCGAGATGGAGATACTACCGGGCAGCGTGTTGCCCAGCGCAGCGAGTGCAAGGACAGCGCCCTCTTGGCTCAGCACATACAACGTTGAGCTTAATGCATTGCCATCGTAAATCGTATCGGTGATCGCCATATACTGGCCATCGGCAGATACGTCCATGCAGCAGTTTGCTGACAGGTTGCCGTTCAGAAATGACGCATTCACATTGCCAAGGATTGGCGAGGATGTGGCATTTGAGCCATTGGCAATCGTTGGGCAGTTGAACGTGTTCAGATTGAGTGAGCCAGAATTTGGCGTAGAACTGTTGAGCATAAAAAGTGCCGCGGCCATTGAGGTATTTGGTAACCAGCGAACGCCGTTAAGACACGGAACGCCTGCACCGGTTGACAGCGACGCATTGGTTGCATTTACAAAAGCGCCTTGCGGGGTGCCAGAAAGACTGCCATTGCTAAATTGATACATCGAAAATCCGGGCAGGCCGGTGCTTGCTTGTATCGCGATTTCTGCCAGGGCGTTGCCATTGGGCGTAAAGACAATTCCTTGAGGAATGTACCCGGTTCTGTTGACGTCGCCAAAGCTATCCAGCGCGACGGGACTAACGCTTGTTTGTGATACACTGATCAGTAACAAAACAGCCGCAATGCAAGGCCTATTCGATAGAAACTTCATATACTTCCCTTTTCCTTTACGAGGTAAAACCATCCGGCACCCGCTCCTTTTTTGGGTGTCAGTTTACCAGGTATACCATGACGCGCGAGAAAAGGGAAATAAATTTTTTATTACAGGGCATCTATTGTCTCCATCTTAAGTGCGATGTGTTTGCCGCATGCAGCAATGCCGTAGCAAATAATTTTGCCTTTATAGCCAAAGTCTCGCAGTTGCTTTTTGTAGTCATGTGTTTTGATTTGTTGTAGCGCTTGGTCTGCCGCTGCTTCGAGCACAGCCTTGGCCTTGCTCTCTGTTTTTTTAACTTCTAGCAATATGCCAGGATCATTATGATTGCGCGGCTTCAGCATAATATCATAGCGCCCATCGCCGCTCTCGCGATTTGATTGCACGATGTATCTATTTCTAAGTCCACTAATCAGACCAAGAATAAACATGTGGACACTCAATTCTAAATTTTTTTTGGGTAAATCATGTGAGCTACACATGTTGCCAATTAATTCTTGCAATAGGATCGATACATTAGCTACCTCGCCTACAATAAGCGCTTTGAATAAATCGGTGACTTCACCAGAAATCATTGCCTCGTTAATTGATTGCGTAACAAGCTGTTGGTAGAGTATCGCAATTTCTTCGTTTGGCACCGCAAGGGTATAAAGGTATTTTTTACCATCAAAAACACGCTTTACCGCGGTAAGATAGCCGGTAAAAAGAAATATACTCCAGAGTGATGTGGCATTGCGGGCAAGATCGCTCAATGCAACACCCTCTTCTATTTCTTTGTCTTCGAGCATATTGCCCGCAAGCAAAAGCTCCATGTCGTCTTTAACCTTATTCCCTGCTTGGACAATAAGATCTTTGATAAGCCCGTTGTCGCTAGTATTTGCCCAATAAGGCTTCAGATCCCCACTCGATTTTATACAATTTAAGACTGACCAGGGGTTGTAGACTTGTGTTTGACCAAAATTATAACCATTGTACCATGATCTGATAGTTGCTTGCTGTTCTTTGAGGTCGTATTGAACAATAAGTGAATCAACTTCATTATCGGTAAAACCAAATTTGTCAGAATATTCTGTACTAAGCACAGTACAAACCGCCAAATTATTAAGCCCTGAAAATATTCCTTCTTTTGCTGTACGAGTAATGCCGGTCAAGAAGGCACGATTGAGGGCTGGGTTTGTTTTAAGCGCTGCTGAAAGTAGATCTCGTATAAAACTTACCATATCAATATAGTAGTCATTCAGATAGGCGGCAACAATGGGTGTGTCGTACTCATCAATAAGCACAATGGTTTTTGTTTTATAGTGAGCTTCCAAAACCTCAGTCATAAAAAGTATACTGTTGCAATATTCAACATTACTAGCCGTTTTTTTTACAAGAGTATTGTATCTATCTTTTTGTTCATCATCTAAGGAATTATAAATGGGAGCAAGTGTACGTTTCACTTCCTTTGAAAGCAACTCAATTATTTGTTCATAGGCATCGTCCCATTTTCGTTTTTTAACATCTTTAAGTGTTATCGAAATAACAGGATAGCGCCCCTGAAGTTTTTGATATTTAGGATCTTTCCAGATATTTGTTTTTTCAAAAAGATACGCCGTTGGCTCTTCTGGATTACTTGGGCGCTCAAAAAAATATTTGAGCATTGAAAGGTTCAGGGTTTTGCCGAAGCGACGAGGACGTGGGGTCAAAACAATTTCACTGCCGTCTTCCCAAAATTCTTTAACGAGCAGCGTCTTATCAACGTAGACGCTTCCCTTATCGATAAGTTTTTTAAAGTCGTCAACACCAATGCCAATCGACATAGGAGGCAGCTTAGTCATTGTTATTCTCCACTAAAAAATGATAGGCCATGGAATATTCAAACACCTCCATAGCCTATCATACACTCAGTCTCAAAGCAAAAAGGAGGCGGAAAGTCGTTATCTTGGTTATTCAACCGGTGGCGACGTTGGCAACGCCTGATCCTTATTTTCAAAGACGAGCACCTGCAACACGCGTCGCGGGCTTGCCTGCTGAATCTGAAAACAGTAATTTTCATAAATCACGCGTTCACCTTTGCGCGGGATATGTTGCAGCCGCTCGGCTAAAAAGCCGGCCAGCGTGACAGAGTCATCGGCAAGTATTGTGATATTTAAAAGATTCTCAACCTTTTCAAGGCCAGTGCCGCCATCAATAATCCAGCCACCGCGCTCAAGCTGCACAATTTCAGCGCTGATCTTTTCGTGTTCATCAATGATTTCACCAACGATCTCTTCAATGATATCTTCAAGCGTAGCAAGGCCTGCAACGCTGCCATATTCATCGATGACGATGGCCATATGAATGTGACGCTTTAAAAATTCATTGAGTAGTTGATTGATCTTTTGCGTTTCAGGAATAAACAGGACCGGTCTGACTAGTTCTTTAAGGGTCTTATTTTGCGAGCTGTACAGAATATCAAAAATATCCTTTTGATGCACAACCCCGATAATATTATCATCATGATCTTCATAGACTGGCAAGCGTGAATAGCGAGACTTAAAAAAGGTTTCCATAGCTTGAGCAAGCGTTGCATTAACGTTAAGCAAGACAGCATCAGCTTTTGGAATCATGATCTCTCGCACGATAGTCTGTCCTAGGCTAAAGATGTTTTGAAGCATCTCTGTCTTTTCTGACTCCATCAACCCCTTTTCATCGCTGTAGTCAATCAAAAACTCAATCTCTTTTTCAGACACAACATCCTGTTTTTCAAGGACGTGGCCGGTGCCCAGTGTTGAAAAGAAATAATCAGCAATGCGCAGCAGTATGGTTACAAAGGGATATTCGATGTAGTACAAAAGGTTGATGAGCCACAAAAACGATGCGAATAGTTTTTCATGATGACTTTTTGCAAAGCTTTTTGGGATAATTTCACCAAAAATTAGAATCATGATGGTGGCAAGCGCAACGCCAATTGCCAGCCCTATGGTACCCAAATAGCGTTCCATGATAGTCGATATTAATACTGACGAAAGAACATGGGCAAAGTTATTGGCGATCAAAATAGTAATAAGGATACGCTGTGGATTTTTTTCCCATGACGAAAAGAGTGTTTGATATTTGGAAACAGAGACGGCAAGCTCTTTAAGCTTGAACAGGCGCAAGGCGGTAAATGCTGTTTCTAAAAAGGCAAATAGTGCTGAAAATGATAACGATATAAAAAATATTGTCATTAACGCAAAGAACGACATAGATCAAAGCTCCTTTTTTGTCATCCTGAACTTGTTTCAGGATCTAATCTTTAATATGCAACACCTAGGATACCTGGGAAAGCTTCTTTTTATCAACCTTTCCCGTTGCATTAAGCGGAAGATCTTCCATACAGATGAATGTACGCGGGATCTTGTACGCTGCCAGGTTGTGCTGACATAGGTTACGCAACGATTCTTCAAGCATTGGGTCATGCGCTTTTACCGCAACATATGCTACCGGAACTTGCCCGTGAGCGTCTTCAGCCTTACCAATCACTGCCGCTTTGGTTACAGAAGGGTGCATCATAAGCACATTTTCTACTTCAGCCGGATAAATATTGAAGCCCTTGTGAATGATAATATCTTTCATGCGGCCACGAATAGCAAGAATCCCCTGATCATCAATAGAGGCTAAATCACCGGTGTTGAGCCATCCATCCTGTAAAACTTGGGCAGTGCTTTCAGGGTCACCATGGTAGCCCTTCATAATATTGTCACCGCTAACCCAAAGGATGCCAACCGTATTTGTTGGTAGGGTGTGCCCGTCTTGATCGCGTATTTGAATCGAAATGCCAACAAGTGGTTTACCCACAACGTGTGTCGCCTGTTCTTGGTTGTCATAATTAAAGGAGATAACGGGAGAGGCTTCGGTCAGGCCGTAGCCGGAGCATATTTTACGCCCATAAATGATTGCAAAGCCGGCGCGTATTTTATCAGGCAGCATATCGGCGCCCGATACAAACATTTTAATCGTATCCAGCGGGGCTGTTTTCATGAGGCATAAAAGGCCATAGAGCGCTGGAAAACCAAAGAACAGCGTGGGCTTTTGCTTCAGGCCATCTAACATTAATTTTCGATCTATTTTGGGGACGATGATAACGGCTGAACCGGTTATTATCGCAAGCCAGATGCATGCATTTTGTGCAAAGACATGAAAGAGCGGCAAGACGCAAAGAAAGCGTTCATGTTCTTGCATGCCGCCAACCTTAAAGCGGGCATAGCCCTGCAATGTATTATTGATAATATTATGCGAGGAGAGCATGACCCCTTTTGGCTTTCCTGTCGTACCCGAGGTATAGAGTAATAAACAGACCTCTTCACAGCCCTCTAAGGGGATGGCTGGTACTTGTAAGGCCTGGTCCAGGGGGGCTGTGGGTACTGGCGTTTGCCAATCAAATGCTTGGGTATCAATGATAAGAGGCAACCGACAGGCTGGATGCTGGGCAAGCAGTTGTTCAATATTGGTTAGCAAGGTAGGGGAAACAATGATTGCCTTGGCATCAGAATCGACCATGATATGGGCCAGTTCTCGCGTATGGAGAAAGATATTGAGTGGCGCGCAGATGCACCCAAGCTGCCAAATGGCGAAGTAGGCGCAATAAAATTCTATTGAGTTTTCGTAGTACAACAAAACGGTATCGCCCGCTTTGATGCCAGACTTGGCCAGATATTGGCCTACTAATAGCGACCTAAAGTACAGCTCTTTGTAGGTGAGTGTTTTGTGCGCTGTTACAAGCGCTGTATGGTCTGGATAGGACTGATAAGCTCGTTGTAAAAGCTCTTGTGCTCTCAGCTCTCTGTTATTGGTATACAGCGATGCCTTGAGTGCTTCAAAAATATCCTGTTCTTGTGAAAACGTACCCATATACCTTTAGCCTTTTTATTACGATTACTACTCTTCTTCCACCTGAATCACGTTGACAGGACACATGTATTCAGCCTCTTTAATAAGGTCTACGTGCTCTTGGATAGGGGCGTCCTCTTTAACATGAGCAACGCCCGTTACCTTAAACACGGCAGGGCAGACTGCTTCGCAGGTGCCACACGAGATGCATCCAGGTGCAATTTTTACACTTTTAATCTTTTTACACATGCAACACCATTTTCACAGATTGTCAGTTTAAAAAACGGCGCTCGTGGTGAGGAGCTGCGTAGCATGGATTCGAGACGGCTCATAGAGCCTCCTCACCATGAGCGGAATAGCACAGCGCTCACCCTGAGCTTGTCGAAGGGCTCGAACCATACGAGCGTACTGGCGCTCAAATCCTTCGAGACGAAACCTTCGGTTTCTCCTCAGGACGAGCGCCGTTTTAAGTTACGTTATCAAATTTCAAAACCTAATCTCTGAGGAATGATATCAAGTTATACTTTAGTGCTTAACGCTATCGTCATCATCTTGCAGCAGCTCTTGTTCATACTTTTTCAAGCTACCAAAGATATCGATGGTTTCGCTGCCACAACCGGTGCCGCAACCTTTGCCACAGCCGCCACCAGCGCAACCGCCGCAGGCACTCTTTTTATCGCCTGTCTTAGGGGCCTTTTTTTTGTCCCCAGCTTCCTCTTCTTCTTCGCAACAGCCGTCTTCTTCGTCATCTTCGTCACAACAACCGTCTTCGTCATCGTCGTCGCAACAGCTGTCCTCTTCGGCCTCGCAGTTGCAGTTTTCATCATCGCATTCTTCGTCGTCTTCATCTTCTTCGTCATTTTCAAGAATAGACTCGAGGTAAAGAGCGACGTCTGAAGCATTGCCGTCTTTGATGGCGTCTTGAAGGTCATTGAGCATGGTTAGTAAGTTCTCGCGTGACACTACTGCTTCATCATTGACTTCCTTCATGAAGGTTGCCGTATCTTTAACTTCCTCATCCTCATCAATAAGCATGCTGAGCAGCTCTTTAGCCTTGACCGGATCTTTGATTGTCTGTACTTTTGTCAGCGCTTGCAGTTGCTCTTCCAAAAATTCGATATCGGCTTGGGCGTCATCTTTTAGGTGTTGCGCCTGTTCCTCTATCAAGGTGGCTATGCTTTCCAGAGCCTCGCCCTCTTCTTGGTTGGCGGGCTTTGTTGCGCGACGCGCTTTGACTACGTTGAGAAGATCGCCAAAAAGCTTGGCGCAATCAGCGTTTGCTTCTTTTTGTTTCTCTAGGAGGAATGCTGTTTGTTCAATAAGATTTGTAAGTCTTGTCACGAGGGTACCTTCCATGCGTTGATAGTAATTATTCAAAAAGCCTTAAGAACATTCAATTCTACTATATTTTATAACTATTGCCAGGGGGTGGTTAAAACTTAAATGAACAATCATTGCCTTTATCGACCCAGACGGATTAAACTACCTAAAATATATAAGAAACAGTTTATGTTTTTCTAATAGAAAAGAGAATGATTATGAAAGTAGTTTTATACGGTTTATTGAGCCTTTTTTTGATTATGGCACCTAAAGCTACTGTGTATGCCGAGGCAAAGATATCTAAAGCATCTCAAGCAGGCGAAGTTTGTCGCGGGAAAGATCAGGCAGAGTGGACTCTGCTTGTGTATATGGAAGCCAATAATAGCCTTGCCCCATTTGCAGCGTATAATATTAGCGATATGCAGCGTGCTCTGCTGCCAGACAATATTAATCTTTTGGTACAGTGGGACCAGCCAAATAGTAATAAAACGTGGCGTTATCGTATTGTTAATGGCGGCCATGTTGAAGATGCGACATTGTCAGCGATGGGGCACCATCCAGTGCAAGAGATGGTTGACGCTATGGCCTGGGCACGGCTTAAATACCCGGCTAAGAAAAATGCATTAATCTTCTGGAACCACGGAAGTGGTGTTTTGGACCCTCGTCATAAAAAAATTAACAAAGAATATGCTATGGGTCTGACCATTGCAAAGCCTCATCAAACGGTGCCATGGCTGGAAATACCGGGCCTGGCGATTCAAAGGCCAGCAATGTATAGCGATCGTGGCATTCTGTACGATGATTCGAAAAATACGTACGTTAGCAATCAGGATTTAATAACTATTTTATCCACCGTGACATCAAAAATTCTTGGAAAAAATTTAGACCTTCTGGGGATGGATGCCTGCCTTATGGGAATGATTGAGGTTTGTTATCAGGTTAAAGATTATGCGGGGGTACTGGTTGCCTCACAAAATTCAGAACCTGGCCAAGGATGGAATTATTCTGGTTTTCTGGGTGAATTGTGCGCCAATCCTACCTGCGATGGGCCGCAACTTGGCGCTTCCATTGTACACACGTACGGAGCCTTTTATAAACCGCGTGCGACCGATTATACCCAATCAGCTATTAATCTGAGTGCAGTTGGTGATATTAAGCACAGCCTTGATCAGATTATTGCAATCATAGCTGCGTGCAAGAAAATGAGTGCTGCTGAGACGAAGCAGGCAGTACTTTCCGCGCGTAAGGCATCTATAAATTTTGATATTCCAGATTATATTGATTTGCACTCATTTTATGTGGCCTTGGCAACCAAATTTCAGCATCTCATTTCATCACAGGAGACAAAGGGGAGGCTAAATCCCCAGTACAGCGCTGCGGTGGTTGCGCTCTTGCAACAGCTTGCAGCTGGGGCTGGGCTTATTGCGCATACGGTTATCGCTAATACCGCTGGCACACAGTTTCCTGATGTGCGAGGTCTATCGATCTACTATCCACAGGGGCCGGTACAGGTTTCTTACCCGCGAACACTGTTTGCCCAGCAGTCAGCCTGGTTACCTTTTATCAAAGAATTTCAGCCGTAGCTAATTTCGATCATCACCAGCAAAAAACCATTGCCTGATAACGCCATTCTGATCCAATGTAATAATGGTTTTATCTGCAGTGACGGCGATTTTACGTATGTCTTGATTCTCTAGTTTTTGCAGGCATACAGCCTTACGTAAAGACCGTATCGCTATAGTGCCATCATCGTCGAGTGCGACACAATGATTATCACCCAAGGCGTTTATGGGCGTAAAATAAGGGCCCGCATTGGCATCACTTATGTCCAGTCTGCTACACTGTTTACCAGTGCAACCACATTGGCAATTTTTATTAAAATTATAGCGCCAAACAACCCCATCGAACGATCGGGCGACAAGATGAGGGCTATCGTGTAGGACGCAGTAAAAAAGCTGTACAATACTTTTGTCTACTGCTCTGCTGTAGTCACCATGGGTGAAATCATCGGTTATGTTAGTTGAATCGAAGACGGATTCTTTTTCGCGTTGTCCCTCTTCGATATCCCATACCTCAATACCGCTATAATTACGCGTTCCTATGAATAGCTGCGTATTATCGGACGATACTACAATAGCCTCATCGAAATTGCTTAAATTTGCAATCGTAAAAGTGCTGAATACTACGCCTGTTTTTAAGCCTCTTATTGTACACGTGGCGGTGTAGTTTGGCGTAAATTGCCGTGAAGATGAGTTGTTATTTGCCCTTGAGATGGTCAGCAGGCGGTTGCCTGGCAATGCATGCATAAAACAGATCTCTTGACGGTATGCTTCTGCCTCCTGTGAAAGCGATTCATCCTCATCAGCGCGTGTATCAATTGAAATACCAACAGACTTTAATGCCCGTGGGAAAATGTTATCGCACAGCAATCGTTCTTGGCGTCGAGCAGTGTTGCCGCCATCGGCCCGATCATGTAGCACGTCAAAAAGATTTCGCCTCTTTTTGACTCTTAGTCCCGGTCTCGCGTTCGCCTCACATATTATCTCGTCTATGTGTGCTCTTTTCTTGCTACTAGATGAGCTGGAGCTACTTGAGCTGCTACTGCTTGCTTGCCCTTCGTAGTCTTGGCGTTTTGGAGATGGCTCCATACCACAAACATTATTGAGCGAGCATAAAGAAGTCAATGCGCATATGATTGTTACTATATTTTTCATAAAAACAACCCCTTTTTACAGCCTAACTAATTCTTGATCTTTACTGCAAACTCATCGCTTCCAGGCTGATATCATCGTCACCGGCAAAACTCCATCGTTTGATAGCACCATCCTCACCCAATGTGATAATGGTTTTGTCTGCAGTGACAACGAGCATCTTTATTGCCTCATCAAGAAAGTCCCAGTATTCGTCCTCACGTAAGGACCATATTCTGACGCCATTCTCATTAAGAAATATGTAGTGATCATTACCTAAAGACTGTATTGAATGAAAGACATCTTCTGACTCTTCTGCTGGCGCGATGAATTGATCAAGTGTTTCGCCTGTAATTAAATTGTGCACCATTGTACTTGGGGTATCCTCCCCTCTTTTTGCGATGATTGAATCGCCAATAATATTCATCCTTAGGATCTGATTATCATGGGATTCGGTATTTAAAATAGTAGTAGCGGCATTTGTTGTTAAATTAAATGCCTGTATACGTGAAGAATCATTATGCAAAAGAAGCATTAGCAAGCAACCATCATGAAAAGCCAGGTCTCTTATGATTTGGTCTTGGTCTTGGTCATTGTTTAAATCAAAAAACTTTGATCGCTCGCCAGTTCGAAGATTTACTATCCAGCAGGTTTTGAAATTATGGGCTATAAGGCAATGATCATTGTTTATGGTGCAATACAAAACCTGTTGAAGGGTTATATCATTGTCACCATTGTCATCGCCGTCTACTACAGGCTCTTGCAAGACCAGTGTATCTAAGAGTTCTCCCGTTTCGATATCCCACGCTTTAATACCGCTATCGGGAAAAGTCCCTATATAAAGTTGTTCATTATCCGACGATACGGCAATAGCCGAGTCGTAACCAGTGTTAACTTCAAAACTACGTAGTATATTTCCTGCCCCTAAGTCTATTATGGCGCAGGTAGTTTTATAGCCTAATACTGCGTCCTGATCGCTCTCTTTGTAAATTGTGAGAAGGCGATTATTGGGTAAAGAATGCATGAAGCGGATATCTTCATCTTGCAGTACAGTGACTGCGCTACCCAAAAGCCTTGGTGCTTGTGCGAAGTTGAGGCTACTCGTACCACAAGCATTATTGACTGAGCATAAGGTGGCAAGAGTCCATATAATTACTAATGTATGTTTCATGATAAAAAACCTTTCTTTTGGTTGTTACTATTTTTCGTTACATAAAAACAATAATAGCAATTATTTTTTCATTGTGCATTTTATTATTAAAAAGTGGGTAAAAGTGCGAAAAAATGAATTCTTTACTTTGCATAGCAATTGAGTAAAATTGAAGGTCTAGTTTTAAAACGCCCATTATAAGCCTAAAAAACGTGTTTTAATAGGCTTTTTAACTGAAAAAGGTAATTTTCCATGAGTCAACATAATCATGACCACGACCACAGTCATAGTCCATCGCACGATAAAGGTGCCCTTGAACACCACCACACGGTGATTGGTGAGCTGTTGTGCCATCTTCCATATGCTATCTTCTCTGTAGCCTTTAGCATGATCTGCCTGAGCCTGTTATCGTTCATAACAGCAAGTGATGGCAGTGCTGCCGCTAACTATTATCGGCTATTTCACAATTTCCACTTTTTGCATCTTCTATTCGCCGCCACTGGTGCTATCCTGACGTTCCGCAGATTTTCAGATAATGCCTTCTTGGGTGCCATTGTTGGTCTTGCGGTACCAGTATTCTTCTGCACCTTCTCAGATGCCTTCCTGCCCTATCTTGGTGGCAGAATGGTTAATTTGAATATGCATTTCCATTGGTGCTTTTTAAGCCACCTCGACACGGTCCTACCCTTCCTGGGCGTGGGCATGATCAATGGTTGGGTGATGAGCAGCCATGCAAGTAACTTACAGCTCTTTTACTCATTGGGCTTTCATTTCCTACATATTTTTATTAGCTCTATGGCTTCTATTCTTTATTTAGTAAGCTTTGGTTTTAATAATTGGTGGGCACACATGGGATTTGTATTTCTTTTTCTTATCGGTGCAGTACTGATTCCTTGTACCCTTTCTGATATTGTTGTGCCAATGCTTTTTGCGCGTGCTGGAAAAAAAAATAAGTAGCGAGGTATCATGAAATCTATTCGCTTAGAACGCGTGTCTAAGTCTTACGACGGTGAGTTAATCTTAGATAACCTAAATCTAGAGATTCCAACCGGCCAATTTTTTGCATTGTTGGGTCCCAGCGGCTGTGGCAAGACAACCATTCTGCGCCTTCTAGCCGGCCTTGAGCACGTTGATTCAGGCAAAATTTATCTGGGTGATCAGGATATTACCAATGTGCCGATCCACAAGCGTAAAATTAATACAGTATTTCAACAGTATGCGCTCTTTCCACACCTGAGCGTGTTTGAAAATGTTGCATACAGCCTGCGTATTAAGCGGATGAGCGATGACCTTATCAAAGCAAAAGTTTCAGAGCTATTAAAAATGGTTCGCCTGAGTGGCTTTGAATCTAAAATGCCACGCAGCCTTTCTGGTGGACAACAACAGCGTGTGGCACTTGCACGAGCCCTGATCAGTGAGCCAGAAGTGTTGCTGCTGGATGAGCCGCTTGCAGCACTTGATCTTAAGCTCAAAGAAGAGATGCTTTTAGAGCTCAGCCAGCTGCAGGATAAGTTAAAAATGACCTTTGTATACGTTACGCACGACCAGTTCGAGGCATTAACGGTGTCTGAGCGAATGGCGATCATGAACGTGCAAGGTGATATTGAACAACTTGGGACACCTAAGGCGATCTATGAATTTCCAGTATCTCGCTTTGTTGCTAATTTTGTAGGCAATACCAACTTTATCGAGGGCAAGCTGCAGATCAGCAGTGGTAAATATTCAGTAGAGGTTGATGGCCTAGGTCTCTTTTCCGTTTACACCCCGGTTGAAAAATTATGGATGATCCCTGGTTGCAGGCTCTACGTCAGTGTTCGGCCTGAAAAGATTTTTATTAGCAAGTCGCCCAAAGAGGGCTTCTCTAATCACATGGCTGGTAAGGTGATTGATATTATCTATTATGGTCGTTCAACACAGTACCGTGTTAAGCTTCGCAACGGTCTTTATGTGCTGGTCTTTGAGCAAAACGAAGAGCATTTCCCGCAAGAAAATATTGATTATGACGATGAAGTGCATCTCTATTTTCAAAAGGAAAACGTTGTACTGTTGGAGCATTAGATGAAAATGCTAACACGGCTTATCACGGACGAGTTGCCATTTTTCTTGGCATGCCCGGCACTGTTATGGCAAGTGGTGTTTTTGTATATACCGTTTTTCGTTCTGGCCATTTACAGCATCTGTGACTATTCAGCAGTCACTGGCACCTATTTTTTGACCGGCTCGTACTACAGTGATATCATACACTCGCTCTGCTTTAAAATTATTTTGCGCTCATTTTTTGTTGCCATTTTAATTGCAGCAATATGCTTCATTATAGCGTACCCAGTGGCCTACTACTTGGCTGTTAAAAGTGGAAGAAGATATAAAACATTGCTTCTTTTTACGCTCATTCTGCCATCATGGACCAATCTGATCGTACAGACATACGCCTGGTTTTTCTTGCTAGGCAAAAATGGTATGATCAGTGTGCTGCTCCAGCGCATTGGCCTGATTTCGCCATCATTTCATCTGCTCAATAATTACTTTTCCATTATTGTTGGCATGGTCTCATGTTACCTGCCATTCATGATTTTGCCCATCTATGCCGTACTTGAAAAAATGGATAAACAGTACCTGGAAGCCTCTGCAGACTTGGGAGCCGATCGCTTTGAAACATTCAGGCGGATTGTATTTCCACTTTCATTGCCGGGAGTGTATGCCGGGCTGCTGCTGGTATTTATTCCATCCTTTGGCGAGTTTGCTATTCCATCGTTGCTGGGTGGATCAAAATACGCTTTCTGGGGTAGTGTTATTGTTGATAAATTTTTGAAATCACGTGATTGGCGTTCTGGTGCAGCCCTAGCCTTTATTGGTGTTATGTTTCCGATTATGGTAATGGGGCTTACCTACGTGTTGCTCCGTGGCAAAAAGATTGTCCAGCGGTACAGACAATCGCATCATGACGGATTAAACGGTAATGGCTCAGCTAAAGAGTTTTGGGGATAATAGATAATGGTAGATAATAGACAATACTTCTGGCGTTTTTTAAATCCTATTGTAGTCGCAATAGCCTATCTATTTTTGTATATGCCCATTATCGTGCTGGTACTCTTTTCATTTAACGATGCGGCATTTTCCGTCTCGTGGGTTGGATTTTCGTTGCGCTGGTATAAGAAATTAATCAATTCACCAGAGATTATCAGTGCGCTTGAAACGTCATTAATTGTGGCAATAGTGACCACGTTTCTGAGTCTTTTGGTCGGCACCTTCTTCGTTGTGGCTAGCCGCTGGTGGCGGACATCTATGCTTGGCAATATTTTTTACACCAATATTTTATTACCAGAAATTGTTCTGGCAATTGGCATCTTGAGTATCTTTAATTTCTTTAATATTCCCCTGGGGTATGGCAGCGTCATTGCTGGGCATACGCTGTTGGGACTTGGCTTTGTAGTCCCTATTGTCAAGGCGCGCTTTGTTGAGTTGGACCCAATCTTGACGGAAGCATCGCTGGATTTGGGTGCGACCTACTTACAGACATTTCGTAAGGTTGTGTTGCCCCTCTTAATGCCTTCCATTATAGCCTCTGGTCTTTTGGTCTTTACGCTATCAATGGATGATTTTTTAATCTCGTTCTTTTGTTCTGGCCCTACGGTACAAACCTTATCGGTGTACGTGTATTCTATGATTAAGACAGGGGTAGATCCCATGATTAATGCGGTCTCAACCTGCTTTTTGGTTATTAGTAGCATCCTAGTACTTGTGCTATGCTCCCTTAAGGTTGTTGATCATGTCATTTCGTACGAATAGCGGAGCATATAATGAATAACGCGCCGGTAAAAAATCATTTTCTACCAAGCATCAAAGGCAAGTTAATTATCCTTGTTGCGTACATTACACTGTTTGCTTTTTTTCTGTACATGCCGCTGTTTGTCGAATTTTTTACCACCGGTAAAACGCTTAACGTTTGCCTGTTTGTGGAAACAATCAGCCCTGAAGCGATAGAGCTTTTCGAACAAAAGACCGGTATCAAGGTCAAGTTGACGTACGCAGAGATGGATGATTATATTTATGCCCGCTTTAAAGTTAATGAAGGCGAGGGGTATGACATCGTTAACATAGCTGACTTCATGGTGCAATTGTTGCGTACCGAAGGATTGTTGTACCCGCTTGATCATAGCAAAATTGTAAACGCCCAGGGTCTGTATCCTCACCTGCTTAATAAGGATTATGATCCTGGTAACCGGTATTCGTTTCCCCATAAATGGTATGTGTACGGCTTTGTGTACGATAAAGTATTTTTTAATAAAATTAATCGCGATGACATGAGCCTTGATCTTATTTATAAAGATCCAAAGCTGCTGGTACAAGAGGGAATTGTAAAGGAGCCATATCGCATCTGTACGCTTGATGACTCGCGCGACATTGTCCTCTTTGCAGCCATGAAGATGTTTGGTCGTATCGATAATCTTACGACTGAAGAGCTCACATTAATTCAAGATTGCCTTGTACGGCAAAAATCGTGGGTCGAATCGTACACGGTTCACAGCGTTGAGTACTTTCTGTTTGCTGATATTGTCCCCATAGCGCTTACTTCAAGTAATTATATGCGTAAAATTTTATCGTATAGCGATCGTTTTGATTTTGCTATTCCAAAAGAGGGAAGCATGCTTATCATGGAAAACTTTGCTATTCCTAAGCGCAGCAAAAAAATAGAATGGGCTCATGAATTTATCAACTTTATGTTGTCTGACGAAATCATGGAATTGAACAGTACAACGTATGGTTACAACTCTGCTAATAGAAATGCTAACGAGAAAATAGATAAAAAATACTTATTACACACACACCTGTCCCCTACCAAAGAGATCTTCAAACGTCTCTACATGCCGCTGTATCCAAACCAATTACGTAAGAAGGTTGAGGAGATTTGGCTTACGGTAGGGTTTGCATGACGGGCCTGGTTGTGGCACACTGTAAGCAACGTTAATAGTAAGTTTTAATTAATGAATAGGTTTTGTAATGAAAAATTTGCTGCACTCTTTTGAAAAGATTAGTGATAAATATTTTGCCCAGCGAGAGCGGTACCAAAAGATTATAGATGGTCTTAGCACCAAAAGAAGTATGCGCGGGGTGTACCAACGTGGTAGCCTGCTGTTGCAAGAATCTGACCAGCTTGCCAGTGACCTTAAAACGGCACTTAACTCACCCGCTGGTACTGCTACCTCCGAAGGCGCCCTTAAAGAAAAAATATATAAACTAAAAAAATATACCAAAGAGCTGCATGAATTAACCAAGCCGTTATGGCGCCAATGGATCGAAGCCGTTGTCGTTGCCTTAGGCTTAGCATTGGTATTGCGCAACTTTGTCTTTGGCTTATATCATGTTCCTACCGGATCAGCAGAACCAAACATTTTAGTTGGTGATCGCCTGTGGGGTAACAAGATGGCCTACTTCTTTGCTCCTGTGAAGCGTGGTGACTTGGTTATTTTTGATAATCCGACCTTTGATTATGATCGTTCCAGCTCGTTTCATTATTTGTGGCAGCGTTACATTGGCTTTCCTATCCCACTCCTTGGCCTTGGCACCGGACCGGATAATTGGGTTAAGCGAGCGATAGCCGTGCCTGGTGATACCATAGAGGGCCGCGTTGAGTATGGTAAAACGGTTGTCTATTTGAACGGCAAGAAGCTTGATGAGCCTTATGTTAATAATCTGCCATTAATTACCCTACGTAAATCACGCGGCTTTATTCCCTTCGAACATTTTGGCCCTTTTGCCGTCCCTAGCTTTTTGCGTTATGAAGAGTTGATGCGTCGCTATACGTATGACCCATCAAAGCCATATGACAAGCAGCCGTATTATTATGTTGATGAAGATGCCGTCGTACACAGAATGGATAATGATCAGCCGGATCTGACCTATCCTTATACTCCAAGCTATGATCATCATGTATGCCATGATGTGTACGGTCCGTACATTGTCCCTCCTGGAAAATACTGGGTTATGGGCGATAGCAGAAAGAATAGTACCGATAGCCGTTGGTGGCTCTTCCTGGATGAAAAATTAGTCCATGGTCGTGCAAGCTTTGTCATCTGGTCGGTTGATAGCGAAGAGTCATTCTGGCTCTTTGAGCTGATTAAACACCCGATTGATTTTTGGAAAAAGAATGTACGGTGGGATCGATTCTTTAGCAAGTTTAAGCACTTTACCATTGGTGATGAATAGAGAAGATAATGCATGAGGGCCTTTCTCGGGGCGTTGGGATTTGTAAAAAATTTAGTAATTGCTACGGACGTCATTCCGGACTTGCCTGCCTCGCCGAAGCCTTGGCAAAGGCGGGATCCGGGATCCAGGGGAACCATAAAGAGACTTTCTACATTGTCTCTGGATCCTGAAACAAGTTCAGGATGACAAAAAAGAAGCAATGATTATCTTCAGGATCAAGTCCGGAATGACAAGTAAGGAAATATTATCCCTCTTTTGTCATCCTGAACTTGTTTCAGGATCCACCTCTTTCAGCATTAGAAATGTCCAACTAATACGAAAATAATAATCATGAACAATAAGAAATGTTACATCACAACGCCAATTTATTATCCTAATGCCAAGCCGCACGTTGGCACCCTCTATTCAACATTGATTGCCGACGTGGTGGCACGTTGGCACCGCCTGATGGGCGAGGATGTCCGCTTTGTTACGGGTACTGATGAGCACGGCCAAAAGATTCAAGAGAAAGCCGAGTCACTTGGCTTGGCGCCGCAAGCCTTTGTGGATAGCATCGTACCGGCGTTCAAGGATATGTGGAACAAGTACGAAATAAGCTTTGATACTTTTATCAGGACAACTGACACCGCGCACGAGCAGGCAGTAACGGCGTGGATTAAAAAACTGCAAGAGCAGGGTGATATTTATAAATCAACGTACAGTGGTTGGTACTGCGTGCCGTGTGAAACATTTGTCAATGTTGGTAGCGACCCGATTAAAAATGAGCAGGGACAGTACCTGTGTCCTACCTGCAATCGCTCGTTAAAAGAAATAGAAGAAGAAAGTTACTTCTTCCGCCTCTCTGCGTACGAAGATAAACTGCTCAAGTTTTACGAAGAGCATCCTGACTTTGTTACGCCGCGTGAACGTTTGCACGAGGTGGTGGCCTTTGTTAAAGCTGGGCTTAAAGATTTAAGCATCTCGCGCAAAACCGTCAGCTGGGGCATCCCATTTCCTGGCGACCCATCACACACTGTTTACGTTTGGGCTGACGCGCTTAACAATTATCTCTCTGCAGTGGGCTATGGCCAAACATCACCTGAAGCACAGGCTGAATTTGCCAAATGGTGGCCGGCCGATGTTCAGGTAATGGCTAAAGATATTGTTCGCTTCCATGCCATTTACTGGCCCGCGTTTCTTATGGCTGCTGGCCTGCCGTTGCCTAAAAAATTGTTGGTTCACGGCTACGTGCTCACCGGTCAGCAGAAGATGTCCAAATCACTTGGCAATGCCTACGACCCCGGTCAACTGGCCGAGTGGTATGGTGTTGAACAGGTGCGGTATTATCTGATGCGCCAGATCCCTATCTCTCAGGACGGACACTTTGATCTTAAAGATCTTGAAGAACGCATTAACGCTGACTTAGCAAATAATCTTGGCAACTTATTAAACCGTACGTTAACGTTGGCACTGAATAATGGTTTGAGTACTGTCAATTCACCAGCTACCTATGAGGCGACATCGGCTGCCCTGCGTGAGCGATGTGAAGAGGCGTACCGACTCTATTGGGAAGAGATGAACAAGGGTTATTTTCACATCGGCCTTGCCGGTCTGTGGCAATTTATCTCAGAGGTCAATGCGTACTTTCATGCGCAGCAGCCATGGGTACTTGCAAAGAAAAACCCAGAACTGTTTGCTGAAGTTATTGCTGCCGTCTGTCACAGTCTGAACGCCATTGCCACCATGTTGTGGCCTATCATGCCTAGCAAGATGACAAGCTTGCTTGCAAGCCTTGGCAAGCGTCTAGAGCTTGGCACAAATTATGAACCGATCTTGCGTGAAAATGCATGGACGCAGTCCTTTACACTCACCAAGCAGGATGAGCCGTTGTTCGTTCGACCAGAAACGCATGTGCTTGTAGAAGAGCAACCAGTTGCGCCAGTATCTGCACCTGCCCAGCCAGCAGTACCGGAAATTGGCATAGAAGATTTTGCTAAAGTTCAATTAGTTGTTGGCACTATCTTGAGTTGTGAGCCGGTAAAAGGCTCTGAGAAACTGTATAAGCTCCAGGTCGATCTTGGCAAACTTGGCATGCGCCAAATCCTATCTGGTGTAGCCCAGCGCCTTAAGCCTGAGGATCTGATCGGCAAGCAGGAAGTCTTTGTTGCTAACCTTAAGCCGCGTAAAATGATGGGCCTTGAGTCGCATGGCATGATGCTATTGGCTGACAATGGTGAGTACCTACGGCCTATTGTGGTTGATGGCAAGATTGATAATGGGTCTACGGTTAAGTAAAAATAAAATGATTCAAAAAAAGAGGCGCTCACGATAAAAAGTGAGCGCCTCTTTTTTTGCCTGGGCGGCCCTTGTGTGCTGCGTCTGAGCCTTAAAAGTATTCAATAACCATTGCGTACCCCTGATTTTTATGCAATATTCAACAAATAATGGTTTGATTTTTATACATATTTCGTATAAATAACCCCTGATTTTTATACATTTTGGTTCTCAATAGGCTGATGGAGCACGATGAAGAGAATAATAGATTATTTTTTGTTGGAGTGGAAAGAGCGAACACACCGCAAGCCACTTTTATTGCGGGGGGCCCGTCAGGTTGGAAAGACCTATGCGGTGCGAGAACTTGGTAAAGCATTCCCAGATTTTGTAGAAATAAATCTTGAATCAAACGAGGCGGCACGTTTTATTATTGAAAAAGATTTAGACCCTCACCGCATTATTGAGCAATTGTCCGAACTTATACAAAAAAAAATTATACCAGGGCAAACGTTGCTTTTTTTAGATGAAGTACAAAGTGTACCAAGGGCGATTATTGCCCTGCGCTATTTTTATGAATTGATTCCAGAGCTCCACATTGTAGCAGCTGGCTCCTTGCTTGAGTTTGCTATTGAGCAGGTTGGCGTGCCAGTTGGACGCGTCACCTTTCTTTACATGTATCCGCTTTCATTTCTAGAATTTTTAGTGGCGCTTGGTCATAGAGAATGGGCAAAATTAATCATAAACAATGATGTACAAAAGTCCATGCTTGAGCCGGTGCATGAAAAACTACTCACTATTGTTGGTGAGTATCTTGCTATAGGCGGCATGCCTGGTGCTGTTAGTGAATGGATTAAAACAAGAACATCTCGCAATGCGAAAATTATACACGCAGATCTCATAGCGAGTTATCAAAATGATTTTGGAAAGTATGCAAAAAAAACCCAGATCAAATATCTTAATCAATTATTTCAAAAAGCCCTTGAGCAATTAAGCAGAAAATTTATGTATAACCGCGTAGGTGAATATCAAAAACGAGAACTTGAGCCCGCATTAGAACTACTTGAAAAGGCTGGCCTTCTCTATCGCGTAGTCAAAAGCTCAGGACAAGGTATTCCTATTGGCGCGCAGGCTGATTTAGATGATTTTAAAATCATTGCCTTGGATGTTGGGTTGACACAAGCATTATTAAAATTAGATATATCATCGTGGTTTATTGATCCGCTTTCGCTTTTTATTAATAAAGGTGAGATCGTTGAAGCTTTTGTGGGTCAAGAAATTTTGGCGTATGCTGACCCTATCATGAAGGAAGAACTGTTTTATTGGCGTAAGGAAAATCGCAGCAGTCAAGCAGAGATTGACTATCTTGTGCAGCTTAAAGAGGCTGTAGTTCCTATTGAGGTTAAAGCGGGCACAAGCTTGCGCATCATAAGCATGCATATTTTTTTAGATTCACATAGCAATAGTCTTTATGGCATGCGTTTTAGTGCGCGCAATTATTCTAGTGAACAGAGAATTTACTCGTATCCTTTATATGCAGTAGCTAAACCATTTATTGATGTTAATGAGAATGTTCATAAAGCGATAATCAACCTAACCGATGGATCGCTGGTTAAGTAAAACAACCGGAGGATGACCGGCTTAGCTAGGTCAAGGCATTAAGCAGGAAAATCAGGAAAATATTGATTATTTATCAAAAATGACCCCAGACTGAAAGTTGCATGGGACAAGGCAAGGTATCACATTACAACTATCGAATAATATACAGTCTTTTTTTAGGGGAATTTATCATGTTAAAGAAAGTGCTCATAATATCGGCCTATGCCGTCTTTGGTAATTTTTTTACTACAATACAGGGTATGAATCGCAATAATGATGCGCAAGAACAATATGGGAACGCACCAACAGCAACATTGGATATAAATCAAGTCAAGGATAAGGATTTGTACGCGACGTTGGGACTGACTTCTAGTGCAAGTGAAGATGAAATCAAAAAGGCTTATCGCAGACTTGCTATGAAGTTGCATCCTGATAAAGGCGGTAATCCAGAAAAATTTAAAGCCATCAGCGTAGCCTATGAAGTCTTATCCGACCAAAACAATCGGGTCAAGTATGATGCTGTAAGGTCCCAGCCACTCAACAACAACAACAACAACAACAACAACAATAATAATAATAATAATAACTACCACCACAATCCATCAAGTGCATCGAGTAGCTCATCATCAAGCTCATCCGGCTTTACCTTTACACCGTCACAAAAGGAGCAACTCTTAGGTTATACAGACATACTCAAAGCGTCCAGTATGCAGAATCCTCTAACAATTGAACAACTTAGGGCTATATGTTACGACATCGCTCGCTTCTGTCACGTTCAAAAGATAGGAGAATTAACAGGATCAACAGTAGACACGTTGTCTAGATTAGAAGAACAATTAGCAACCTATTTAGATGGATTTCTTAGTTATGCAGATGAGGATGGCTTTAGGTACATAAATTTTTTAACTATAGGAAAAAATGCCTCATTTGAAACATACCTCAAGTGCCTTAAGATCGTGCGGCTTGATACTACCTCAAATGACTTTAAATCACTATTCCCTCAAGCAGATGCATTAGATGACCTAAATAGTGCGCTAGAAAAACTGAAAGAGCTGGAAGGAATCACTCTACCTCACGCAAAGCGGCTACTATCAATCTACGATACAATCAATAAATTTATTAGATACATTAATTTGGTACAAGCATGCAAGCTAGAACGCAAAAGTATCGCAAGTCAAACACACGTTGAAGATACCTCTCCCATCCAAAGTCAAGAATACTTGCGGTATGATTTTATAGGTAACACACTTCTTGAATATGCATGGCAAGCTTCTTTTATTCATTTTAAACAAGCTATTCATGGTGGTTCTTTGGGCGTACCGCAACAACAGGCTGCAGTAAATGCATGTCTTAATGAGATTAATGACATATATAATGGTTGGACTGAAACAGTCGCTATACAAGCAAAGCACAACAAAATCAATGAGCTAGGGAAATTTATAAAAAATCATGGCTCTGGGCAATTACAAGACTTTTTCGCACAACAGCCACTTGCAGAAGAAGCTGAACATGAAGTAATAGGAACTGGGGGACCTGAAGAAGAATACGGCGTTGGCTACTGGATCAGCCGTATTAGAAACCTCGGGGGTGCTTGGGTTACTAAACTAAAAAACGTGTTGCATCGATAATATGCGTAAAGTAGTCCTGATCAATGATATCCTCACTAACTCCATTAACATGGATGAGCACGGGGCGAAACGAATAAGCCCGAGGGGCTTTAATGGCAGCAATTTTCTTTTTAACCTCATGAACAACCTCAGACCCAATGGCAGTTTTTGAAAATTTAATTTCGCACACGTACAGCGTGTTGGTCTTGGTTTGGATCATATAGTCGATTTGACATCCTGGCATGCGAACCGTTTTATTTTGAAAAAATGGATTGTCGCATACAACATCTTCCGCTTTAATGCCTAATACGTCCTTTATAAGGTGCCTATTATTAATGATAAGATTCTCAAATTGAAGCCCCATTATGGTATTCCACTCAGGGAGTGTTGTTAAGGACTTTGGCTCAAAAGTCTCCCGGTTGATTTTACTGAGGCTCGTTTCTATATATTTTAGATAGAAACGAAGGTAGTTGTCGCTTAAACGATACTTACTTAATTTTGCATCAGCACCGGTAGATAGATTCCAGGTGTGATCACGCGTAATAAAACCGGCAAGACTAAGCTCTTCAAGATATTCTGACATGCGTCCGCTAGGGTCAATACCTAAGGCCTGGCAAAGAGCAGCTTGATCATGGGGCCCTGTGACAAGATGCGCCAGCATTTTTTTATAGAACGAGCTTTGATGTAAAAAGAGATCTGAAAATATCTTTTCAAACTCATCAACAAGAAATCCCCCATGCGTAAAACAGAGATCTTTAATGTTATCCTCCGCGGTAAGCTTTGGATCAATCTCTTCCAAATAACGAGGAATGCCACCAGTGACTGACAATACTTTCAACTTTTCATAGGCGGAAATAGTTGTCGGCCAAAATTTATTGCAATCATTCAGCGGCAGCTCTTTGAGCGTTAATGTATAAGAAATACGTCCCACAAAGCCGGTACTGCTCAAAAGATTTTTTTCAATCCATGAAGACGCCGAGCCGCAAACAACAAACACCAATGCACTGTTGTTTTTAGCCTGAAGATCCCAAAAGTTTTTAATTTTACCAAGAAAGGTTGGGTCCTCTGATCCCATCCATGAGATTTCATCGAAAAATAATAAGATTTTACTCGATTGGATCTGTTTGCCCACAGCCCATAAGGCATCACCCCAATCATGAAAGGTAGCATAGGGACTATTGAATTGGAGCGCAATTTGCCGTGAAAATTCCTCCAATTGGCTTTCTTTGGTTACGCCCTCATGCGGTGGGATACCGGCAAAGATATAAAATGCATCAAAGCCTTTGGCAAACTCCTGAATCAGGCGGCTCTTACCAATCCGCCGCCTTCCTTTGACGACGATGAATGAGGCGATTCTTTTTTGACTAAAGGACTGAAGTTTTTTAAGTTCTTTTTCTCTGCCAATAAACGTTGAAATGCGCATCTGAAAGTCCTTTCTTTAAAGAATGTCATTTTAAAGTACCATTATATACCCCATTTTTGGATCTGTAAAATGACATTTGTCGATTTGTTGATCCAAAATTATATCAAAGAACCAAAAGGCTTAAATTTGAAGGGGTAAGATATGCAAATTCTCATATTTTTACCACATTTTATCTTCTATTTGTAAATACAATAAAATGATGTAGACTGGAAGAAATGGACAATGTAGTCCAGGAATAAAAAAACCAAGTTGGAGGGTTATCCATGAAGAACGTTTTTAAACAGATCCTAGCCTTTGGGCTTTTAGTCAACGCTGGCCTTACTACCGCCTTTGGTATGCAAGTACAGCAGACATCAGACTTTGGTGTGCACGAACAACAGACATCCAGCAACACACCGCTAGATACCATAGTACGCACAAGGCAAGCCTTAGAAACCTTGCCGCAGGATATCGTTGGGTACCTTGTTGATAATACCATGGATTTGTACGACACCACCAACAGGCTTATTGCCCTGGCGGAGACTAATAGGGCACTTAGTGCGCGATTATCGAAGGCAACAATAATTGCACTCATTAGAAAGCACCCCAAATATATTGTCGAAATAAAAACAGCCCTGAGAAGCGCCGTTATGGAAGATAATGTCAAGACAATACACGTCTTGATGCAATCAATCCCAGCAAAGCAACGTCTTCAGATACTTACTGGTGGCTATGGATACATTGCCTCAGCCCTCGGCAATATACAAAATGATAATACCATTGTTCCACTGGTGCGTCATTTACCACGTAATGAGCACTATGATTACATAAAGCGATCAAATATCTTACACAGATTTAGTCATTCTGATAATGCCAAAGCGGTCACCACGCTTCGACAGTACCTTGCTGACCAACGTCCTGATGCATCTAATGAACAGTATCTTGAAGCGTTATCCCAACAACATGAGTATGGCCGCACGCCACTACATCGCGCTCACTCAGGAGAAATGATACACGCACTTCTTGATGGACTGACACCTGCTCAAGTTAAAGAGCTAATTTTTAAAGAGGATGATAATGGTTCTACAGTGCTTCATTCCTTGGTTAATCTTGAAGCTGCAGACCCAGCCGTAACAGCCATCATGGAATCGCTATCAAAAGATGATCAATTGGTCTTACTTGGTAAACAAAATAATACGCTTAACACAGTATTGCATAACAACAATATTGATGCTAAGACGCTTAATCTACTTTTGCATTACGCCAAGCCTGCCATGGCCACATTGGCACGGATACAAGGTCACCATGGGCACACTATATTACATGTGCATGCTCATAAGGTCGAGAAGGATGGCCAAGGCAACGTTAATTGCCCAGTCAAAACAATACTACAAGCTATTGAAAATCCAGAAACACGTAAAGACCTGCTTTTGATACAGAATTATAAGCATAAAACCGCCCTACAATGCTTATCCGCAACGGTCTTTTGCGAAATTGTGGACCTCTTGCCAAAAGGCTTTGTTGTTGCAGTGCTTAAAAACAAACCCATGCTTCGTGGGGTTCAACCATTAGCAGTTGTTACTGAAGTAGAATCTGCAGCTTCGAAGGCCTTAAGACTAAGACGCAGAAACAATTATCTTAAAATGGCCGGCATCTTCACAACAGGAGTGGGTCTTGGTGTTGCTAGCCTCTGTTATTTCGAACCAAAACGATCGGCATACAGTAGCCCATCTGGCAATTTTCTTCGGACACCTAGCAATATAGCTAAATATACATTGCATTCTATATTTTTCCTTGCATTACCAACAATCATAGGCGCCATTACAACGAGTGTTGTGGAGAAAACGTGCAAGATGCCCAATTTCTATATGTCTATAGCCGAGCACCCTGACATGGTAAATAACTCTGATGCTGACGCCGCATAACCATCACTCAATCTTCGCAATCTGCTTATGAAAGCTAATCGCAAAATGATGCGCATAATCACGCAGGGCAATTAACACTTGTCCTGCGTAGCTTTTTTGGTCCAGTTTTTTACCCGCAGCCGGCAGTCGCTTGGAGAAAACCGTTTCCTCCCGCTTTGCAAGGCTTGCAAATTCTGCCTGCGGAAAAAGATCAACAACCGCATTCAACTGTCCCTTGCCACCATCAATCAAAATAAGATCGGGCAAATCCTGCACATCCCGGTAGCGCCGCGCGACAATCTCGCGCAATGAAGCATAATCATTTTGCCCTTCAACCGTCTTAATATGAAAGCGCCGCACGTTGTTCTTGTCCGGCTTGCCATCAACAAATCGCACGCAGGAGCCAACCATAAACATGCCCTGCTTGTGCGAAATATCAAAACAATCAATCGTATGCGGCTGGTGAGGAAGCTTGAACAGAAGCTTGAGCGCCCCTGCTAGCGATTGCTGCTTGGACAGCGTCTGGGCGACTTGTACCTGCGCAAGACGCATGAGTGCGGCCATGTGGCCGGTTTGTGGGATAAGGATGGTTATTTTGTAATCTAAGCGGTTATTTTCTTCGACCCTTCGAGACGATTGCTTCGCAATCTCCTCAGGGCGAGCGCCGTCATGGTTCCTGTTGGCGTGCCAGGACTGCAAAAAATCTTCGTAGACCGCCATATCAGTTGCCAACGGCGTATTAATCAGAATGGTACTTGGTGGTACAAAGGTGCGGTAGTAGCCTAAGAAGTACTCTTCAAGCAGCGCTGCGTCGACTACCTGGGCCAGAGGAAAATAAAAGACACGCTTTTCTTTGAGCACATTATGCCGCTCGCCCAAAACAAAAAGCGCCGTGTTATCCTCAGTCAGCACCCAAATGTCTTTATCAATCAGCGGCTTGATCCCTGATTGCTTGTAATCAAGCGCATCAAAGACATGCTCAAATGCCTGGTAGTACTGGTGTAATTGACGTGATTGTTCAAAAGCACGTTGTTTATTGCTTGCATCAATCTGCTCCTTCAGGTGCGATAAGAATTTTTTATGCCCCTGTTGCAGCGCCTGCCTGGCAAGCTCCAAGCGTTCAAGATAGGCGGCCTGGTCAAAGTCTGGGCGGCATGAGCCTGAGCAGATGCCCATATGATAATAGAGACAGCCATTTGGCATTTTCTTGCCACAAATCTTGAGCCTAAACGTCTTGATTAAAAAATCATACACCCGGCGTGCGGCACCCTTTTCCAGAAAGGGCCCAAAGTAGGTACCCTTCTGTTTTTGCGTGCGCACCAGCTGTATCGTTGGCAGCCCCCCAGGCTTGCTGGGCGCAATGAGAAGATACAGAAACGGGTTGCCACTTTTTAACAGCACGTTGCAGGGCGGTTTGTAACTCTGAATGAGCCGTGCCTCGAGCAGCAACGCCTCTACTTCATTAGCCGTCTTGATATGCTCAATCGTATGGCTCTGGGCAAAAAGTGTATCAACTTTGTGGTCAGAGCCAAGCAGCTGTACATACTGAGACAAACGTTTTTTAAGGTGCTTTGCTTTGCCAATATAGAGCACTTGCCCGTCCTGGTCTTTAAAGAGATAGACCCCGGGGCATGGTGGCAATGCTTTAGCCTGTGCAATAAGATGGTGCATAACTATCTTTTCCATTTGCGGAAATTTAAAAAAACTTTATTATGAAAGCGCGTTTAATTTTGTCATCCTGAACTTGTTTCAGGATCCAGGCATATTTTCATTAGTTCTACTAGTTTACCATCGATGTGCTACCATGATCAATCGTCTTAAAATTCCCTTCTTTTGCGTTCTCAGCTTACTTTTTTTTGCCTGGTGCGGAGCCAAGCTCTTTAAATATTTCACCTACCACCAGCCGCCCATTGTTACCCTTAAAGGGATTGATGATGGCGGTTTTTATGCACGGCAAACCCCCTGTGAACTGATTGCCAACAACGATTATAAAATTTCAACCGTCAACGTCACCCTTGATGGCACCCAATTACTCAGCAATAAAGTTAAGGCGCGGCAGTTCAATGTGCCTTTTTCCATTGATACAACCACCTTGCCTGATGGCCAGCATACGCTGGAAGTATATGCCGTAGATAGCAGTTATCACAGCAATAATGCCACGACTAGCTACCGCTTCATCGTCGATAACGCCCCGCTGCGCGCTACCTTTTTAGACAGCGACTATACGGTGGATCAGGGCAAAACGTTGCACATGAAACTACAGGCCAATAAAAAACTTGCTCACGCTGAAGTTAAACTATTTGCCACGACTTATTCATTCTATCCAGGGTCACCCGACTCAACGCTCTATGAATGCTTCATTCCTGTGGATGCTGAGGAGCGCCCCTTTGAACAGATTATCACCACCGATATTGAAGATCCGGTTAAAAATAAACTCTCACTCCATGCCAACGTGCAGGTCAAGGCATTTGAGTTTAAAAAACAAAAGGGCTTTAATGTTAATGCAGATAAATGGGCTCAAGAAAAAGAATCCGGCATTGATAGCAAAGTTTTGAAAGAGGCTATGCAAAAGTGGCTACAAGAGTCACCAAAACATAAATTATGGAACGGCCCTTTTGAATATCCCATAGAAGTGCAACGCATGACAACGCCCTTTGGTGAAATTCGCATGACACCAGAACGCGGTCGCTACATGCACAAAGGAATTGATTTAATTAATCATCCTAAGTGTGTCACGTGGGCAGCACAACATGGTAAGGTCATTATTAAGGATCGCTTTGTCATTAGCGGCAATACCGTCGTACTTGACCACGGCCTTGGCGTCTTTACCCTCTACGCCCATCTTGAAGATTTTGCTGACATCAATGTTGGCGAGACCATAAAAAAAGGTAGCCCGCTCGGCCGTGTAGGCAAAACGGGCTACGCATCTGGTTATCATCTGCACTGGGAGCTCTTGGTTAACAATGTCTCCGTCGATCCCCTTGAATGGTTAAGCAAGGTTTATTGAGGCTATGCTTCATGCTCAATCTCGACCGTTGGTTGAACCGACTTTTTAATCACAGCTGGCTTTTTGCCCTCAACCGCACCAATGCGTTGACTTTGTCTAGCCTGCTTGCCCGCCGTCGGCGTCGCCTGTTTTATCTGCTGAAAAACGGGCTTTTTGCTGGCCGGAACAATCGGCTGCTTCTTACCAACCTTTTTAACAACAATCTGTTTATTGCTTACCTTGGCAACAGGCTGAGCTTTTTTATGCACAACACCAGCCGTAGCACGCTTAGCAATAACGTGTGCTGGCTCTGTCTTCTTCCCCATCGCGTTCTTGTTTGGTACAACAGCCGGCACTGGGTGCACCGTTTGCGTTTGAGGAACTGGCGCCTGAACATGCACGGGCACTACTGCACCAGTCAGATGAGGAGCTGGCTGACTTACAACAACGGCTGGTCTTGTACTTGTAGTGGCAGGAGTTGGCGTTATGCCCGTAGCAACTTTTGGCACCGCACTCGTTGTGCCAGCGACAGTTTTTTTCGCACCGACTGCAACCGGTGTAGTCTTACCATTAAAGTAGAATGTTTTTGTTGCCGGTGGATTTGCACTGGTGGCAATCGTAATATACTTGTCATCTGGCGTCCAAAAGATTGCATGAGCATCGTGGCCGGCACCGGCATCACCACCTACCAGTGTGAGCTTACCAGCAGAAAATGCATAGGCCTGTAAAATTGCATGGACCTGGTCAACAACAGCACAATAGTTGCCGTCGGGTGACCAGGCAAGAATGCCTAGACCACTGGCACCGGTCCTTGTAAACACAGACGTGCCTAACGGCTTCACCATGGATACGCCTTCAGTGGTACTAAACCCAAATAATTGTATGCTGTTATTGCCCGCATTACCCACCGCAATATACCCGCCCTTAGGATGCCAAGCAACGGCTGATGGACCATGCAACCCCCACGTCAATGATGCTTCAACTTTGGTTGGCGCATTAGTGCCATCAAACGAATAGACCTCAAGGGCGACTGGATCGGCAGATACCACAGCAAAAAAAGCGCTATCTGGCGACCAGGTAATCGAGGCTGCCGTGGCAGGAGCACCGTCAAGCGTTACGGTGGTACCGACTGGTGCCATCGTTGGCTTTGGATCGCCGGGCTTAATTTTTAACACATTGACTGACGATTTAAGCATCATGAGCGTGCTATTATCCAGTCCTGTGGCAACATACAAACCATTAGGCGCTATTGCCGTAGCAATAGGTTTTGGCGTTGCACCAAGTGAGCCGCCTACTCCAGTGTATGCTGTTATGGCAGTTGATACCGCATCACCAATCACCTGATTTTGCTCTTGCTGTACAGCAGTTTTGCTAAGAATGGCATTTATAACCGGCTGAGGAAGGCCCATGATATTCTGGGCTTCAGTACCAATATCCATTCCGTGCTGCTTGATAGGATCGAGGCTTCCGCTAGTAATTGAATCTTTAGTGGCACTTACAAAACCTGCGGTGAGAAAATCGCCTTCGCTTTCAGCGATCTCACCAACGCCTTTGCCAAAGCCTTTAATGTTACCACTAAATACATCTTTAGTGCCAGCAATGAGCTCTTGCGCTGAATCTCGCATAACTGATGGTCCCGTTGCAGCAGTCTTAATGGCATCTATTTCACTATTGGCCACTGTAGTAGCTTGAGGAATTGCTGCTACATAATCTGTGACTATAGCACCGGTATCACGTGCCACTTGACCCGCGCTTTTACCGGTAGCTATATCTTTAGCCACGTGTACCGGAGCTGCTTCAGCTGTTCCTATAGCCTTTGCTTCTGTTACCACTTCATCTGGATTATTCACAAGATCCTTTATGCCACCCAGGCCCATATTGGCCTGATTGGCATACAAGGATGGAATGTCTGTGAGCGCGACAGTGCCAGCTACCTTTACACCACCGCCTAGGGCACCGCCAATCACCTTGCCGGCAGTGCCAGGAACAATCGCCTCTGTGTCACTGGTAGCCATCTTGGTCGTAGCATCAACCATAGCCTTTTGAACCGTATTGCCACTTGCCTGGCTAATCACCGTTTGTGCCCCACTTAAACTGTCATTTGCTATGGTTCCTATACCTTTACCTGTAACAATATCATTACCAACTGTCGCAATGGTGTGTAGCTCATCTAGACCAACGTGAGCAGCTTGCGCATCGGCAATGTCTTCGGTCCCTTGCACCGTATTGCTCACAAGCGTATTTGCAATTGGAATATCAGTGGTAACGGCGACTAGGGGTGCTGTCGCTGTGGCAATAGTCGTGTTGACGGCAGTATTTACAACCTCTGTAGCCACCTTTGTGTCATCGGCAATATCACCTAAAAGCTTGCTTGGATCTTTAAAGGTGTCCGTTGCTGTTGTTTTTACGGCATCACCAAAAGCTACAGCCGTACTAGCAACCGTATTAGCAGTGTCGGTCGCAACGGTTTTAATCGCATTTCCCATATCTGTGGCAATACTTTTAATATCTGAACCCCAGTGACTAGGACTAAGGTCACCCCAGCTAAATGCCTTTAACGGCTGTTGACTTCCCATGACCAATGCCGAGGTTGTAAGTAGTATTAACACTTTTTTATTCATCGCAACTCCCCTGATCTTTTATTTTTGATTACTTAATAGCATAACTTCTTCCAGCGACGTTATACCAGCCTTGACCTTATGAGAACCATCATCAATAAGACTCTCCATACCGCATGCCCTTGCCTTACTTTGTAACGTAGCCGCATCAGTCTTAGACGTTACAAGCAAGCGCATCTCATCATTCATGACCAGGAGCTCAAAAAGGCCAATGCGGCCGATGTAGCCAATGTGCATACAGCTTGGACAGCCGCGAGGATAATACGACGACGGCTGACCAATAACCTCCTGTGCCAGCTTACACGTATTGCACAGGCGACGTGCCAAGCGCTGGGCTAGCACACCGTTAAGCGTAGCGTTAATGAGGAATGGCTCTATGCCCATTTCAAGCAAACGAGCTATTGCGCCGGGAGCATCGCTGGTATGCAAGGTGCTGAGCACCAGGTGGCCGGTAAGCGCAGCCTCTATGGCAATTTGAGCGGTCTGCTTATCACGAATTTCCCCAACCATAATAATGTCAGGATCTTGGCGTAAAATTGCACGCAGGCCATTTTCAAAGGTAAAGCCGGCCTTCGTGTTTACCTGGCTTTGCGTAATGCCTTTTAGTTCGTATTCTATCGGATCTTCAATCGTAACAATATTTTTGCCTGAGCTGTTAAGAGCATTGATAAGTGCATAGAGCATGGTCGTCTTACCACATCCCGTCGGGCCAGTGACTAAAAAAAGGCCGTTGGGCCGCTGCACGAGGCCTAACAAATCATCCAGCATAGTTTGCTGCATGCCAAGTGTCTGGAGGGTAAAAAATTGTAGGGAGCGGTCAAGAATTCGAACAACAACTTTCTCGCCATGAAGCGCCGGAAAAGTTGCTACACGAAAATCAATAATAGTCTGAGATAGCTCATTGTTTTCATTATTGCCAAGCACCATTTTAAACCTGCCATCCTGTGGTAGGCGTCTTTGAGCAATATCAAGATTTGCCAAGATCTTTAAACGGGATACGACTAAGGGAACCTTGTCGGCAGCAATCATGTGATGGTCATATAAAACACCATCAATGCGATAGCGCACTAAGACACTCTGCTCATGTGGCTGTAGGTGAATATCGGATGCACGCCTATCAACAGCATCGTACAGAAGGCTGTCGACCAGACTGATAATGGCATCCTGGTAAATGCCACGCTTCAACTTTTCTTCATTACTTAAAAGCTGGTAGCGTGCCCCTTCTCCCATATCTCCCATGAGCAAATACTATCCCAATTTGTAGCCAACTAAAAAACCAATAATTATCGCAACAAACAGCACCACATTATTTTTTATCCAATCACATCCGTGATTCATCAATGTGTTCAGGTCGGTATCTGGCGTAAGGCCAAGGCAGGTTTTTATAGCAGCCCAATCAATAGTCAAAAATTGGTTGTACTCACCAATTTTAATCAGGCAGGCTGTCACCACAAGGCAGACAACAACAAATTTGCAGTACTTTTTAAAGAGAAAGCCAATGCTAAAACTGAGGGCAAAATAGACCGCTGCTTCAATTGCTTCAGCTGACGAACCTCCGATTCCCTGGGCCCACTGCTTAACGTCAAATGTAGCCCAAAATGACTTTACACGATCAACCAACGCCCAAATATTCTCAGTAACGGACATAGCCTATCCCTTCCTTACCATTAAAATAACAATGTATCAGTATAAATACTATTGGGTATGGTATCACGCCCGTGCTGTGGACTGCTAGAGAATAGCAAAAGAGGCAGGACACCCGGTAAGGAGTATCCTGCCTCTTGATTTAAGCATAACAATAAAGCCTGCTTATAAACTATAACGGTTTAGGAAACAAGGTCTTTAAGTCTTTTTCCTGGTTTGAATTTAGGAACACGTTTTGCAGGTATCTTCATCTTGTTACCTGTCGCTGGGTTAATCCCCACGCGCTCTTTTCTTTTCATTACTGTGAAGGTACCAAAACCGGTAAGGACCACCGATTTGCCTTTTTTGAGCGTACCTTCGACAGCTCTGATAAATGATTCAACCGCATTCTTACAAGCAGTTTTAGGCAATTTTGTCTCTTTTGCCATATGCTCGATTAACGCTGCCTTGTTCATAAAAATCTCCTCAACCAAAACACAAAAATCTTACAACCAATTCGTTTATAACACACGCTTCTGGAGGTAAGGCCACATTGTCCATTCACAGAATTGTTCATCTATTAAGTTTTGTCAAGTCTTATCGGTAAAATTTTTATGATTTAATGATGATTGGGAGAAGGAGAATTATATGGAAACTGGCCCTACTACGCTAAAGCTACGAAGGGCAAGCTGCGTCAGGGTCAGTTGGACGAAAAATTAAAAAAGAAGTATGGCCGAGCCAGGCGTAGCTCACAACGTGAGCGAAGACTGGTGCCGAGGGCCGGACTCGAACCGGCACGGGCTTTTGGCCCGAGGGATTTTAAGTCCCTTGCGTCTACCGATTCCGCCACCCCGGCACATACTGCTATCGTTTATTTTCAAGGATAAGAGAAAGGGCTGCGCTGGCTCTGGCTGCGCCAGGCGTAGCCCGCAGGAGCGAAGTATGGAGGCGGCACCCGGAATCGAACCGGGGATCGCGGTTTTGCAGACCACTGCCTTACCACTTGGCTATGCCGCCATAACCTTGCCGGTCATATTCGCTGGCCCCGCGGCTCCGATCTGCACCTTAAGAAAAGTGCCTATCAAAGTATCAGGACCTTCAATGAGAACGCGTATATTTCCCTCTGTTCTTGCTAAGAGTTTACCATGCTCTAAACGTTTTTCAACTAAACATGTAAGTATTTTACCAATGTTTAAAGAATTCTTTTGGCACGCTATCTCCATTTGCCGCTTCTGGAGGGCTTCTAGGCGCGCTGACTTGATATTTGCAGGACAGTCATCAGTCATGCGAAAAGCTTTGGTATACTTGCGCGGCGAGTAGATAAATGAGTAAATTAAGTCGTAACGAACTTGCTCAATAACCTTCATTGTAGCCTGGTAATCCTGCTCGGTCTCACCAGGAAATCCAACAATGATATCGGTCGAGATGGTGGCATCCGGCATACGCTCATGAATCCACCCGATCTTTTCAAGATACGTTTCGATGGAGTAATTACGATTCATTACCTGCAGAACACTGTTTGACCCGGACTGCACAGGAAAGTGTACGTACCCAGTAAGCTTTGGGCGATGGGCGGCCATCACATCAAAAAGCTCCACCGTCATGTCTTGCGGATGTGGGCTCACGTAACGAACCCAAAATTCACCCTCGATTGCGGCAACCTGGCGTAACAATTCTGGAAATTGCGCCTGCGTCTCAGGGTCGATGTATGAATTAACGTTTTGCCCAATCAGCGTAATCTCTTTAGAGCCGTTAAGCACATCATGCTGCACGCGCTCTACCAGCTCACGCATGGGGTAACTGACTTCACGTCCACGGGTCACCGGGACAATGCAGTAGGCGCAATATTTATTGCACCCGGTCATAATGTTAATGAATGAGCGCTTAACCTCTAGGACCGGCCCAGCCTGGGTTTCAGTCAGCTTCTGTTTAAACGCAGCCAAGCGATCGGTGCGTGACATCAGTGATAAATTTTTTGTCTCTACGACCTTTTTAACATCGCGGTCCTGACCCCCAACGATGGGGCGTGTTGGATTTTCAGCATACAGCTGCTTAGTCGTCTCAAGCTGCACAATAACATCGGTCAGGTACGCTTGCAACGCCGGCAGCTCTTCACGAGCACCATACACAAAGCTGACCTGGTCAAAGCGCTTATAAATTTCCTGCTTTTTATAGCTGGCAACACAGCCAATTACCCCTATCTTAAGATACGGCTTGGCCCGCTTGATGTCGGCAAGCTCACCCAAGTATGACCACAATTTTTGCTCAGCCTTTTCGCGCACGGCACAGGTGTTGACGATGATCAGGTCGGCAACCTCTTCTTGTCCTGCTTGCTCGCAGCCCATCTCTACAAGATAGTTTGAGAGCTGCTCAGAGTCGGCAACGTTTGCCTGGCAGCCATAGGTTCTAAAGAAAAATGTGATCATGCTATCCTTGGTGTTAAAGGGGGGCTTCTATTGGGTCTTGGGCTTGCTTGAGAATTTTTTGACATGGACTTCCTACCTAACACATAAGGTATTTCTCTAAGACGTCGTCCCCGCGAAGGCGGGGATCCAGGCCATATTCATCAAATCCTCTGAGCACACATTATTTATAAAAATTTCAGATGCTGTGTTCCATGATTTATCATAGTTTTTCATTGTTGCTTTTTTATGAGCATTGCCTGGATCCCCGCCTTCGCGGGGACGACGGCTGTGTAAGTATGTTTGTATTTTTACAAATCGAAACTCAAAGGGGCATAGTTACTTAGCCACAGCAGCATTATCTGCATCTGCCACTGGCGGCTGATCCTTCATGCCACGAGCGATCGCCTCACCCGCGGTTTCAATTGCTGCCTGGTATGCAGCTTCGTTAAGACTAGCCGCCATAAATACATTTATACATAGATTTGCATAGTTTTTATTTGCCATAGGTCTCTTAGCTTCATGGTGCGCTCCAATTTCCAGAATAACAGCTATCAGCCCAGATGCTATCGCTTTACAGATAACTCGAAACTGTCTCCGCTTCAAATGATTGACATGATCAGGATACTGCTTTTTAGAAAGTTGATTAATACCGACTCCACTCAACATTTGCGTGATGCGCGCTATCAAGAAAGCATTTAAAGCATTACAGTCCCTTGCGTCTCCCGCGGCTAAAATAATGCCCTGTATTAAAGCTTTCATAGTCACATCACCTTCCAGAGCAGCAGCTAAGCAATTTGACAGCTGTGTGCCACAAATCTTCAAGTTCTTTCCAGACATCGGCAGTTGTTGATCATAAGCCTCCTCATTTTCTATAGTTGCACGAGGATACTCACGCTGAATTTCTGCGATCCTATTGATGGTTAAGAGCCATCCTGTTCCATTTTGTAGTGTGGTAAGATCTTCTCTGGTATATGCATCGACATTACCGCTCACAAGGCCTAAAGACAAAGCAAGCGCTATAATACGTGTATTCATGAAAAATCCTTTGACTGTAAAATGTAACAGACTCACGGCACCTAAAAAATACCGTACAAACGAACAGAATCTTAACACGTTCCCCTCCCTGCGTCAAAACAAAAAAGAAAATGGTTTGGCTCCCCAAAAAAGCCGTGGTATAATGGGCTTTTTTGCTGATAAAAACCACGATCTTTTATAAGGACAACAACACAATGGCTATCCAAGCAGGACTTGTAGGACTTCCAAACGTTGGTAAATCAACACTGTTTAACGCACTCACTAAATCTAGCATTCCGGCTGAAAACTATCCGTTCTGTACGGTAGATCCCAACATCGCGATCACCTATGTCCCGGACGAGCGTCTTACGCGCCTGGCTGAAATTTTTAAGTCACAAAAAACGCTGCCAACCAGCGTTAAGTTTGTTGATATTGCCGGGCTGGTTAAGGGAGCGGCAGAAGGTGAAGGGCTTGGCAACCAGTTTCTGGGCCACATCATGGATGTTGATCTGGTGCTGCATGTTCTGCGTTGCTTTGAAGATGCCAACATCACCCACGTGCACAATACGATTAACCCGATCAGCGACTTTGAGACCATTTGCGCTGAGCTAATGCTCAAAGATCTGGAGTCGGTCAGCAAAAAAGAAGAGCGCGTTCAGGCCCTGATAAAGAGTGCAAAAAATAAACAGGCAACCCCACAGCAAATCAAAGAGTGGGAGCTTGAGCTTCATTATCTAACCACCATCAAAGCCGCCTTAAACGCTGCTGACTACACCAAAGTGCAGGCATTGGTTCAGCAGGCAAAGGCCGAGGGACTCCTTCTGATTCCGCTGCTGTCTGGCAAAAATTTCTTAATCGTCGCCAACCTTGCTGAAGATGAATACATGGGCAACACCTTTGCCAGCAACCAGCATTATCAAGCACTCCTGGCAAAGTTTGGCGCTGAGCGCGTTATTCCGGTATCAGCTAAAATCGAGGCAGAACTGGCACAGCTGGATGAGGCAGAGAGTAAAGAGATGATGGCATCGCTGGGCATTACGCATCGCGGCCTTGAGGACATCATTAACAAAGCGTACAGCTACCTGGGCCTGATCACCTTCTTTACCTGCGGGCCAAAAGAGGCGCACGCATGGAGCATTAAAAAAGGTATTAATGTCCAAAGGGCGGCTGGCGAGATTCACTCAGACCTTGAACGCGGCTTTATCTGTGCCGAAGTGTATAACTGTACTGATATCATTGCTGCGGGCAGCGAAGCGAATCTGCGGACTAGTGGCAAGCTGCGCACCGAGGGTAAGGAGTACATTGTGCAGGATGGCGATCTTTTGAATATTCGCTTTAATGTTTAGGCGTTTACAGCCCTAAAATCTTTTTCTTCAAGCTCTTTTGCGAAAGCGCAACCCGCTTATTATGGCGAATAGCCAGCGAGCACAGCAGGTGATAAAAGAACTCGCGATCAGCAGACTGTACCACCGCCTGCGCATGAGCTTCGGCAAGCACCACCGGGTACCCTTGTCCCTTGGCGCACTGGTCCATACACACTGCTACCAGCACTTTGATGCGCTCAGGGTCATGAGCCATCCAGGCGGGCACCTCTATGCGTACCACTTCGCTACCAGCGTGCAGGTAAAAAAAGTACGGCTTTAAATGTTTTGGATACCACTCGGTAATAGGATGATTACTTGCAAAGAGTGTTGTGTACTGGCCGGGCTGAAGGATATGCATAAAAAGATCGGCATCGCTCAACGATGCCAGCATACTTGCCAGCTGCTCAACCTGCGCTGGCGTTATGAGATCGTATATCGCCTGTGCACTGTCTATGCCGGCACGGATGAGCTCAACCACCTCGGTAAAGCGCGTAGCACTTAGATAGCCTGCAACAGAAATACGCTTTTGTGCAAGCGCATGCAAATGCACCAGATACCTGCTCATAAAAACTTCTTTAACCTGAGTAGGTTTGCTTTCAAGATGCCAAAAAAGCATATTGCCATCAAACAAGGCAACGAAGGGCCCTACTACGCTCTCGCGAGCTTCGAAGGGCTGCGGCAGCCCACTGAGTGTTATCATATCATCAACGTGACTGGTGAGTAGCGCAAACTCATGCTCCTCGCGTAATAAATCCACCAGCTCGGCAGAAAAACGCATAGGCAAGAGCTGCTTAATACAATGCTCAGGTGTATAGATATATGGCTCTGAAAAAAGTGTTGCCGTGCTCTGCTGACCGTACGAAATAAAGCAGGCACCACTATTAATGAGAAAACATTCAATACCGATCATGTGGTGGTCTGGGTAAATTTGCGAGCCATCCACCGCGCACACGCCGTATGCTTGGATGCTACCGGCGGTATGTAATACGGCGGGATCGTTAATCCACGTGCAAAGAGGAAGCGTTGCACGCTTTTGCTCGATGGCTGCCACAAAGCGCTCATCGGTTACTAAAGCTTGCCAGATCTGAGCGGTAAACCAGGTGTACTGAGCCGCTGTAGAAAATAATGTTTGTGAGAACGACGCTATTTCCTTAGCGATCTTGTCTCTATCAAGCATGGCTAACCACCGTGAGGGCACTCTTTAATTGTCTTTTTATACAATAAAAACTGAATGCAAAAGATGACAACAAAGACAACACCACGCAATGCATTAAACTGCGTCTGTGGCGGCAACGGGTGTGCAAAGGCAACCACCGATTCAATCGATGCCGCAATCCCTATAGCAAGCACAAACAAAAAGCTAAATCCTTCTACGCTTTTGTGTCGCCATATTTTTACCACTTGTGGTATTTGGTTCACCACGCACAGCGTAAAATTGCACCAACCGGCAACACAGCCAACTAGTGCTGCATGCGACCACGCCAAGGGGATGCATAGCATCGCCACCAGAATATTAGCGCCATAAAGCATGCGATAGTAGTGCACACGTGACGATGTATCATAATACAGACGCTGAGCTACAAGCACCAGGGTTGCTGCCACATGCGTGGGCACGATGATTCGATACACCAGCGGCATATCTACGCAGAAAATGTAATAGAGTATGAATAGATAGGCATTCAGGTAACCAAGCAGCATCCACTCACTGATACCCTTGCCTGACTTGCATTGATAATTTGTCCAAATTTGCGGCAAGAAGCAGAGAAAATAAAAGATCAGCGATGTCCACATGCCGATGGTAACCAGCGTGTCACGAGAGGGGGCCGTTATAATATCTTGTATGTTCATGGGATTACCGCCTTTTGTGTTAGTTTCTAGGTTAAGCCAAATAGACAAAAAACTCGTCGTCCATACCGGACATCCTCACCTCTCCCAATCAGCTGCGCTCCCTCAGGGTGATCGGATAACTAAAAGGCCGTTCGCCCCGATGGAGGCTTGTTTCAAGCCGAGTAGAGGGGTGCGGCGGCCAACAATCAAACAATGCTATAATTTATTAAGCCCTCGCGCCCTCTTTTTTCTCAATTGAATAATGCCTTCCCAGCCGTATTCGATAAGAACTTCTTTCTTGAGCCTGTTCCACGTTTTTATTTTGTGCTCTGCAGCTCGAGCATCATCCCGACTATTAAACCCTTGATGGAAGGCAAGTGCAATCGGAAGCCGAGTTGATGTGTAGCCATCAAATTTTTTAATGCGATGCTCCGATAAACGCTTTTCTAAATTGTCAGTGTGACCGGTGTAGTAAGAACCATCACTACACCGAAGAATATAAACATAAAAAAGTAACATACTATCGCACTTTCTTATAACCGTCGCACCCCTCTACTCGGCTTGAAACAAGCCTCCATCGGGGCGAACGGCTTTCTTTATTAATCCTGGGACACCAACAACTGATTTTTTATAAATTAACATCTATGAAACTTGTACTAATTTCAATTATCAAACAGGCTACGTTCCTTCAGCCCAACACACCTACGCAGGATACAGCGGCTCCAGCAAATACGCAAATGCCAAGACGCGTTCCACAATCATACGTGCATGCACCGGCGTGATGGTGGTATCAAGCGTTCCATGCCGCTTGAACTCATATGCTAATCGCGCAAAGGCTGGGTGTAACACAGGCGGTACGAGTAAGGCATGCTTTGCATCCCATTCACTGGCGATAGCTGTCAACAAGCGCATGCAGACGGCCGGCTTTCTTTCCAGCGCAGCGCCAATAACTTTGCAACAGTAATAGGTTATGAAAAAGCTGGCCAGCGGGGCAAGGCCAAAAATTAATGCACTCGATCGACGAACATTTGCATCAAAACCATCTTCTCTGCATAACAAGGGAGCATCTGGCGTTATACCACTGCCTCGCATTAATAACTTACTTGCTTGTCCACACCGTTGTATCACGCCTTCAAAAAAACCTTCTGGCGCAGCCAATGATATAGCCAGCACTGGCCCAAGAATGCCAACCGTCCCTGATAAACCAACAGCATGCTTTTGTAAAACCGTCCCCAACTTGTTGGTTGTGGTTTTATTATCTTCAAGCGCGGTATCAAAAAGATCTTTAACATAGCGCCACTGATCTTTTTGTGCTACTAACGCATCAACACGTGCGTTAAGGAGCGCACTATTAACAAGTGATAGCACGTAATTGGTGATTGATGCCTGCGTGCTTGATGTAAGGCTGGCAATGCCAAATGCAAGTGCGCAGCCACGGAGTAATTGCTTTGTGTTATAAATCACGGGCTACGCCTTCAAAACACTCATGGCCTTGGCCGTATCGCGTACCATATTCACAACCAGCACAGCATCACGTGGTGTCACGATAGCAAGCGCCTCATTTGTTTTATAACGCTCATGCAGACCATCAAAGAGGCCGTGGAGTGTTGTTGGCGTTTTGGCTTTATGGGTTTCCCAGTTTTTTACAAACTCTGAGAGGACCAGGGCTTTGCGATTCTCTTCTTTTGCAAGCCAGCCGCCAAAGATGTGCATGATTTTTGTAAGAACAACACTGCTTATGCCGGTTACTGCCAATCCACTAGTGAACGCTATAAAGCCTCTTCGTGGATTTTCATGAATAAACATTTTTTTCACAAATTTATTCTCAAGAAAAAAATCCTTATCAGAAGCAAGGGCAGCCGCATACATTCCCAATAGTATACCAATTGAGGAACCAACATACGGCGCCATAGTTTGAATATTCTGCCCACGTCTATTAGCAAACGTAGCAACCTCCTCCAGCTTAGTTTGCAGGTGGTTATCAAGATAAAGCCACGCCCTCTTTTCGATAATCGACTGACGATTTTGTTCGGGCTGAGCAAGCATAGGCTCTGCTACCGCGGCACCGAGGTTGCTAGAAATAACGTAAGCTACGGTTAATACTACGCTCTTTAAAAGTGTACGATTATTAAATGTCATGATCTATTCTTTCGTTAATTAAAATTATGTTCGTTACAAACTAAGCAGGTTTATGCGCAACAATTGCCGCGTTGATGAATGCAAAGACTCTTTCTACATCGCGCGGTGTCAGCAGTGTAAGATCTGGCTCTTGCAGCCATCGGGCATGAAGTCTATCAAAAGTATCATGCAATATGGTTGGTGTCATGTTCTTATGCTTCGGCCACGCCGTGACAAAATCACAAAGGACCTTTTGATAACGTTGCGGTTCTTGTGCCAGCTTGCCGCCGAGGTATTTAGATAAAGCTCTGGCTAGAACGAAACCAAGGAGAGAAGACCCGATCACTCCCACAACAGAAGACGGCAAATTGTCTATTCTAAGCCCACTCATGCTATTCCAAGCATTGTTACTAGCAAGCTGCTTTGAAGAATTAATCACCTTTATCATAGACGTATATTCACGATCTGAAAGATTTTCAGCATTAGCGAGAAATAATGTTCTACTATGCTCATTCAAAAAACCTTGGATTTTTGGTGATAGCTCATTCAAATCGTCCTGAGTAGGCTTATTGAGGTTAAATGCCCTTCCATTACTAATAACAAAGTGCCCAATCAACAAATTCTTCACGCGCACCTGGTCAGCCTCCACCAGCTTTACAAGAAGATACCCAATGGCCAACGATACAATTACACCTGGCACCCATGCCTTATCCCGCAACTGCCAACCAAAGCGATTCACCCGTGATGCGCTATCGTTAATGTGCTTATCAAAGTGATTACTAAATGCCAACCACTTTTTAATTTCAGAAGGCTCAAATTGCTCATTAGCGGAGATTACTATCTCTTCAGGCGCCGAAGGCACAGCCCCTACAAAATTCTCTTGCGATGCTGCAATTATCTCGGCCAGCTCGGATGTATCTTGAAGTGTCGCTTGGGCCTCTGAAAGTTGCGCTGCATCAACAGGCGGTTGCGCTGGCACTATTTCCTGCGATTCTTTTATTTGCTGCTCGGCTATCAATTGCGCCAAGGCAGCCATAGGATCATCAGAAACGGCTCGTAGCGATGTTGCTACTATCATACCGCTGAATACGGCAACCAAGCCATAAGCAGCTAACGATTGTTGTATAAGACGTTGTGTCATAACGGACCTTTCGTTTTAACGAAGTTTGTTTGCATTAATAAAATTTGCGATATTTTCTATAATCAGCTGGGCGCTTTGTGCATTGCCAAAGGCAAGATTTGGCGCAACGTCCCAACGCTTACGCAGGAAATCAAAGTAGCCGCACAGCGCCTCTGGGGTTGTCGCTCGTTGCTGTGGCCACGCTTGAATAAATGCTGTTAATGCATCAAGACATTTTTTAGGGTTGAGCTTAGATTTATCAGCAAGGCGGTTGTAGAGTAAGCCAATAAGTACAGGGGTTGACACTATAGCTAGACCGGCTACTCCACTTTTTTTCTCCCAATGCTTTACCTCTTCAGCATCATCCGGCTGCTCTCCCAACCACCGACTAGCAATTGCCCCTACTACGCAACCGCCACCAACCATCGCAGCCACTTGCAGCCAGCGACGATTACGCAGCGTCTGCCCAAGCGCATCAGATTTGCCAAGCTGTGTATTCAACTCAGTATTAAAATACTGCTCAAGCGCCTCCCATTTTTGATTCTCGTTTAAGGGGGCCGCCTCTGCAGGTGCAACTGTTGCGGATTGGATAGCGGCATTGCTTGCAATCGTTAATGCAGATGCAAGTACTATGCCACTGATAAGAAGTTTGTTGCGTGTCATCATAAAAAAAACCTTTCTAGTTACTTGGTTAAAATTCGTGTTGCTACAATAACATAACAACATGGATTTGCAAGCACTAGAAAGGTTTTCTTTTACTTTATCGGTGCGCGTTTTATTCTTTAGCGCAACAATGTTTATATTTTTTTCCTGATCCACACGGGCACATTTCGTTACGGCCAACCTTTGGCAACGCACGACGCACCGTGCTATCAGTAACCTTACCATCCTCGGTAGGCCCACCAAGATGGAGCGACTCAAGCTCTTTATCCTTTTTGCGTTCAATTTCTTGGATGGCTGCGGCAGAAACCTCGTCAGGGCGCATCTTAAAGATTCGTTGCATGATGTCCCATTTGATCTGGTCCATCATTTTTTCAAACTCAAAGAATGATTCTTTTTTATACTCGAGCAACGGATTTTTTTGTGCATACCCACGCAGGCCAATACCTTCACGCAAGTGATCAATGTTTTGCAAATGCATGCGCCATGCATAATCAATGGTCTCTAGCAGCACCCATTTTTCTGCCTGATCAACAACATCACTGGCCAGCGCACTGCGGTAGCGATCATATTCAGCTGCTAGATAGTCGACCAACTGGTGCTCGCTATTAGCACGACCATCAAGCACTCGTGCTAACACATCTGCTTGAATACTAGTAACATTTTCAAGCGCATGCAACAGCTCCTGCTTACCCTGGGCACTGATCGTGCCACTTGGGCAGTAAATGCTTGCAAGCTTACGGACAACGTCTTCAATGACCTCTTTGGTAATAGCTACCACCAACTCGGCGCTTTCTAAAATATCGCGACGATAGCGATAAATAACCATACGTTGTTGATTAAGTACATCGTCATACTCAAGCAGATGCTTACGCACATTAAAGTTATCTTTTTCAACGCGCTCCTGAGCCTTTTCAATGCTGCGCGTTACCATCTTGTGCTCAATGCTTTCGCCAGGCTTCATGCCAAGGCGTTCCATTGTTTTCTTCAGCCGCTCACCGCCAAAGATGCGCATCAAATCGTCTTCTAGGGACAAGTAAAATTTTGACGAGCCTGGATCACCCTGGCGACCGGATCGTCCACGCAGCTGATTATCAATACGTCTGCTCTCATGGCGTTCCGTACCAATAATGCGCAAACCGCCCGCGGCCGGTACACCCTCGCCAAGCTTAATGTCAGTACCACGACCAGCCATATTGGTAGCAATGGTCACCTTGCCCTTATCGCCCGCCTCTTTGATAATTTCAGCTTCGCGCTCATGCTGTTTTGCATTCAACACATTGTGAGCGATGCCTTGCTGACGCAGCAGGTGACTTAAATATTCTGAGGTTTCAATGGCAATCGTACCAACCAGTACCGGTTGGCCCTTGATATTACAATCTTTAATATCCTGAATCACTGCATCATATTTATCATGCTTGGTTAAGAAGATCATATCTGCCTGATCATCACGAATCATTGGTTTGTTGGTTGGCACTGAAACAACGGCAAGTTTATAAATCTTATGAAACTCACTAGCTTCCGTCTGTGCCGTACCGGTCATACCGGCAAGTTTGCTGTAAAGCCTAAAGTAATTTTGCAACGTTATTGACGCGAGTGTCTGATTTTCACGCTCAACCTTAACGCCCTCTTTAGCCTCAAGCGCCTGATGAAGCCCGTCACTGTAACGACGCCCCGGCAAAATACGCCCAGTAAATTCATCAACAATCAACACTTCGCCATCGACAACAACATAATCTACATCACGCTTAAACAGCGTATGTGCTCGTAATGCTTGGGAGACATGGTGGAGTACCAAGATGTTTTCGGGTGCATAAAGATTATCAAGCCGCGTAAAGCTTTCAATTTTATCGTTGCCTTCTTCAGTCAGGTGGACGCTGCGCGCCTTCTCATCAACTTCATAATCGACTTTACTCAGGGTTGTGATTGCGCGATTAGCAAGCTCATAAAGATTGCTGCCACGCTCACTTGGCCCTGAGATAATGAGTGGCGTACGCGCCTCGTCGATCAGGATAGAGTCAACTTCATCAACAATTGCAAAGTTCAATGGGCGCTGTACCAGATCACTTTTATCAAATTTCATATTGTCGCGCAGGTAATCAAAACCAAATTCGTTATTGGTTCCGTACGTGATGTCTGCGCCATATGCCGTTTGACGCTCATGATCATGAAGTGAATTTTGAATAAGGCCTACCGAAAGACCAAGGAATTTATAAATCTTGCCCATCTCAGTAGCGTCACGACGCACCAAATAATCGTTCACCGTAATGAGATGCGCCCCTTTGCCACTCAGTGCATTGAGGTAGAGCGGTAAGGTTGCAACCAGCGTCTTACCTTCACCAGTCTTCATCTCTGATATTTTACCCATGTGCAAGACCATACCGCCAATAAGCTGTACATCAAAGTGGCGCATGCCAAGCGTACGAATACTTGCTTCACGCACAACAGCAAAGGCCTCTGGCAAAATAGTATCAAGCGATGCGCCTTGCTGTATGCGCTCACGAAACAGAGCGGTCTTGCCAGCCAGTTCTTCATCGCTCAATACTTTAATTGAAGCTTCTAACTCATTAATTTGTTGTACCAGCGGCTGCAGACGGCTGAGCTCGCGCTCGTTTTGTGTACCAAATATTTTAGCTAATAATTGTGCAATCATTGTCTCTTCCTAGGTTTTTCGCGAGGGAACATCGACACTGGACGTCCTGCTGGTGCTTAACTAAAAACAATTGGTATTATAGTACCATAAAAGACTGAAAGGTAGCAAACACTAACGTATCGGCCATAATTTTTCTAGCGGCGCCTTTTCTATGCATGCATGGTGTGTGTCTATTGATATGCCTTCAAAATTTTCAAAAGACATGTAATAGGCATTCCTTTTTGCTACAAGCGAGAGAGTAAGATTGTGTTGTGAAGAATCGATCGGCCTGAGGGTTTCTATAATAAAAGGCGCAAAGAGAACTACGGGAAGTGGCGCAATTGACAATCGCGATCGATACAAAGCACCAAGAGCATCTCTAAAAAACCAAAGCTCTGCATGTGAGGGTGAAATCCCGTCAACGCGCACGGCTACTTGGTGTATCTTACCCTCCTGAGCGGTGGCTAGATACGCTTGGCTGAAACGGCGTCCAGGCCAAAAGCCTGCTGCTGAAAAAATATCCATAACCTGCACCATGTCCTCTGGCGAATAGACACTAACGATTTTTTTAAACAGCGGGCAACGAGCGTACTCTTCTGTCTCTCGTTGTATCGGCGTTCCAAAGAGCATAAGCGACTGAACGGAAAATCCATGCTCATGTGCATTGTGGACAGACGCCATTTGTAGTGCAACATTACCACCATGGCTATGGCCAAAGACAAAAACTTCAAGATCTTCCGGCTCAAGGCTGTGTTGCTGAATAAGCTCCTGCACCTCCTTGGCAAGCGTTTTATGCAAAAGCTCGCCTCCCTCTCTTCTACTCTTAATACTTAAAAGCCCCGGCCAGCCGAATGTATAGCAGTGAAATTTCTCGTAGTAATCAGGTCGGGCGATATCCCATGCTGTACGTAGGCCAACAGCAAGGCGATAGCTTGCAGGCGAAAGGTTTCCCTGGTCAACCAGTGGGCTTCGAATACCATAGAGGCCATAGGCACCAACTGCCTGATTGCCATACACGGTCGTAAAACGAATAGCCTTAATTGATGATTCATGGCAATAGCGGATGAAGCGCGCTTTTTGAGATAGTCTTTCTATAAGCGATAAAATGCCGGCGGTATACGGCCAAGGAACAATGGTCCCATGTACAAGTACAATAAGTGCATGTTTCTTGCGCGGCTCTGGCTGCTGCTGGGCTGCAGTATCAGGCATACATACCTGCGCAACAGGCGCTGCCATAATGGGCGCTACAGGCAATGGCTGTCGGATTGTGCGATCAGCACATGCCAACAACAAAGACATTACCCCTGCTATGATACTGTATAAACGAAAACGGCCCACCATTAATTCCATCCATATGAAAAAACCCATCACTTCAACACGTAATTTAGTATAAACCAGCTATATAAATGTGCTACTTGTGGCTAATTACTTTACAAAAATCAACAATTAGCCTAAGTTTGGGGTGGTGTATTCACCGTGTATTAAGCGAAATATACGTACCTTTGAGGATCCAATGGCCTGGACTGAACAAAACGCACCTGCTGATAAGCAGGAAACCCTGTCAAAAATATTTACTGTAGGAAAATTAATACGTATTAGCGGTACCATCGTGGACGTACAATTTGAACCTAACGCGACACCTGAAATATTGCATTGCCTTCTCATTTTGCGTCAAGAAAATAATAACGCGCAGACCTATCAAGAGGCACTTGATGAGCGCATGGCAAACAGTAATATCATCAGCGTCGAGGTCGCTCAGCACCTTGGAGACGGCATCGTTCGCTGCATTGCCTTTGAGCCCCTTGATGGCATCAAGCGCGGCTTGGATGTGCTTGATACAGGGGCACCGATTATGGTTCCTGTGGGCAAACCGGTACTTGGGCACGTCTTTGATGCGCTAGGCCGTACGATTGATGGCACCACTGAGCAAATTCAGGCGGTCAGGTGGCCAATTTATCGGTCTGCACCGAATTTAATTGATCAAAAAACAACTGATGACATCTTAGAAACCGGTATCAAGGTTCTTGATCTTCTTACCCCCTATGTTAAAGGCTCAAAGATCGGCCTATTTGGCGGCGCCGGCGTTGGCAAAACAATTATTGTGCAAGAGCTTATCCGTAACGTTGCCAAAGAACATGGCGGCTATTCCGTCTTTGTGGGCATTGGCGAACGAACCAGAGAAGGTAACGAGCTCTGGCTAGAAATGAAATCATCAGGGGTTATTGAGAAAACCGCCTTGGTATTTGGCCAAATGGGCGACATGCCCGGCGCCCGCTTTCGCGCAGGGCTTACCGGTCTTTCTATGGCCGAATATTTTAGAGACAAAGAAAACAAAGATACACTCCTTTTTATTGATAATATTTTTCGCTATGTCCAGGCGGGGTCAGAAGTATCGGCGCTCTTGGGCCGCATGCCTTCTGCCGTAGGCTACCAGCCAACACTTGCTTCAGAAATGGGCATGCTACAAGAACGTATCACCAGCACCTATAGCGGGTCTATCACCTCCATTCAGGCGGTATATGTGCCTGCTGACGATTACACCGATCCAGCACCAGCAACCACCTTCCAGCATCTTGATGCTAGTACGGTGCTCTCACGAAAAATTGCCCAGGCCGGCTTATATCCAGCTGTTGATCCTCTAGAATCGGCGTCCAAAGGCCTCAAGACCAGTATTGTTGGGCAAAAACATTATGATGTGGCCTGTGCAGTGCAAAAGACCCTGCAGAAATATCGCGAATTGCAAGACATCATCGCCATTTTGGGCATGGACGAACTCTCTGATGCCGACAAAATTACCGTTGACCGAGCAAAAAAGATGCATAACTTTCTTACGCAGCCGCTCTTTGTTGCTGAGCAACACACTAACATCCCTGGCCGCTACGTAAAGCGAGAAACAACAGTAGACGATTTTGCAAAAATCATCTCGGGGGAATGCGATCATATGCCCTCGCAGGCCTTTTATATGGTTGGTAACCTACAAGAGGCGTTTGATGCCTGTGCGGGTAAAGGGTTTTAATGGACGCCCAAAACTTTAGTTTGGCAATTGTTTCACCAAGCCTGACCCAACTCCACGTGGTGGAATGGGTAGAGATTGAGGGGGCTACCGGCAGTTTCTTTGTGGGCCCTTGCCACGCGCCACTGGTAGCACTTATAAAAAACAAAGGCACACTAACCTATAAAAAGGCTGATGCCGATACCGTCAGCCTGGTGGTATCCAAGGGCATTTTTAACGTGGCCAACAATACGGCGATTGTCTTGTTAGAGCAGTGAAATCTATTGGTTGGCGCCCATATCCTTCGACCCCTTCGAGACGGCCTCCGGCCTCCTCAGGGTGAGCGCTCGTGGTGAGGAGCTGCGTAAGCATGGATTCGAGACGGCTCATAGAGCCTCCTCACCATGAGCGGAATAGCACAGCGCTCACCCTGAGCTTGTCGAAGGGCTCGAACCAAGGACGAGCGCCGATATAAAAATAGCAAACAAATCGTGATGTTAAAATTCAGGTAGATTTTCAGCTGCTTTTCTGACATACTTTTCCCTTCCCCCGCCACTATTCACGTGGCAACTTTCCAGATATTAGATAAGCGTATTGAATAGAGATCAGGAAAGAATAGTTATTTTTTATTGTGCAAGGAATGCAACGTTATGTTTTTTACAAGAATTGTTCATGCATTATGGGGCGATTTAAAGCCTGGAGAATTTAAAAAATTCTCGCTGCTTGCGCTCGGCTCCTTTTTTCTCATCGGGGCCTGGTGGCCACTCAAAACCTTAAAAGATACTATCTTTATTAATACGGTTGGCCCCATTCATATCACGGTGGCAAAGATTCTTTCGGTCGCACTCTTTTTTCCACTGGTTTTATTGTATTCGCGATTAGTCGCCTATTTTACCAAGCAAAAGTTGATCTACTTCTTTATCGGCGCATATACCATTGTTGGGCTATTGCTGGTGTATTTGCTCACGGTGCCATCAATCGGCCTTGCAAACCCAGAGATGCATGCCGGCCGTATTTTGGGCTGGGCATTTTATGTGTATTGCGAAAGCTATATCTCGCTGTTGCTGGCATTGTACCAATCATTTATCAATGACGTTATCACGCCAGAATCGGCAAAGCGGGGATATGGCCTGATTGCCTTTGGCACGCAGCTGGGCGGCTTCCTGTTCACACTCTTGGGTAATTGCTTGACGTATGATACAACGCAGTATACATCACGCGTACCCTTGATTGTCCTGATTTCACTGGCCATGTTTGTTATGGTGGCGGTGATTGTGTACATTCTGCAATGCGTTCTTGGTAAGGAAAATTTAAAGGGGTACGAAGAACAACCTGGTCTTCACCATACAAGAGTTCCGGGGGAATCGGTTGGATTTTTTGATGGGCTCAAACTGCTCCTTACACGTCCCTACGTAGCAGGCATATTTGCCCTCGTCTTCTTTCAAGAATTCATCTCTACCATGATGTTCTTTCAGCTCTCGCTTCTTACTAAAGTGACCTACCAAGATCCTGCACTGGTAACAAAGTTCTTCTTTCATATTGCACTAGCGATCCAAGCAATTGCGTGCCTGTTTGGCCTTTTTGGTACTTCCTACTTTTATCGTAGATTTGGCATTCAATTTTCACTGGTAGCCTACCCACTCCTCATTGGCGTTTTTATCGTCTGTTACCTGTTACAACCAACGCTGTACTCAGTAGTGTACGTTGTGTTGATTGCCAAAGCACTTGGTTATGCACTCAACCAACCGGCCAAGGAGATGCTCTACATTCCAACGTCAAAAAACATTAAATATAAGTCTAAGGCATGGATCGATATGTTTGGTATGCGCTTTGCTAAGGCCACGGGATCGGGCATCACCCGCCTTATAGGCCCGGCTGTAATGCTTACCGGTGGCTTCGCCCTTATCCTGATCGGCGTGTGGGCAAGCCTGGCACATAGGCTAGGCAAAGTATTTAAAAAGACTATTGATAATAACGAAATTATTGAATAGACCTCTTCTGAAATCCTTGACGAATGTTTTGAAATAACCTTAATGGCGCTCATGGTGAGCTTGTCGAACCATTTGAGAGCCTAAAGAGAGCCTATTTTATGGCGCTCCTATCCTTCGACCCCTTCGAGACGGCCTCCGGCCTCCTCAGGGTGAGCGCTCGTGGTGAGGAGCTGCGTAAGCAGCGTCTCGAACCAAGGACGAGCGCCGAGTGGGTTCTTTTCAGGTTAATGATAATGGTACAATAGGCCGCGTAGTTAAAACTATTGTGGCCACTGACAATTGTGATATACTACGTTCTCACAATTGAATTGTTAGAATAATTGTAATGTTGAGTTTAACGGTTAAGCTCAACAAAGTCCTATCCTTAACTAAAAGGAACGTGTATGTTTTCTCGAATCGCGAGAGTTTTATGGGGCAACCTTACTGAAGACGAACTGAAGAAGTTTGGTCTGCTCTCTGTAACATTTCTATTTATTATCGGCTCTTACTGGCTGATGCGCGTTCTTAAAGACGCTCTTTTTATGGACATCGTCGGGGAGGCATACATTCCTCGCGCAAAGATGTTGTCCGTTGCGCTGCTCATTCCTTTGATCGTTATTTACTCAAAGCTTGTTGATCTTTGTGAAAAACAAAAGCTGTTCTACGTTATCTGTTCATTCTATGCTACCCTCTTTTTGGGCATAACCTACTTCTTGGCTCATCCAATTCATGGCTTGGCTAACACAGAAGCCAGCCCTGACAGAATCTTGGGATGGGTTATCTACCTTGGTGTAGAAACATTTGGCTCATTGGTGGTAGCACTGTTCTGGTCTTTCGTTGCAAGCTCTGTTGACACAGCATCAGCAAAACGCGGTTACGGCCTTATCATTGGCGGCGCACAGATTGGTTCTATTGCTGGACCTACGCTGGCGACTTTTGCTGAAACTATTGGCCTTGTAAACCTCTTGGCTATTGTAAGCGCTGGTATCTTTGTCGTACCATTCCTTATTATGCTTTTTGTTAGAAAGTACCCAGCATCACCAAGCCTCAACGTTGCAGGCGAAAAGAAGAATACCGGCCCACTTGAAGGCCTAAAACTCCTTTTCAGCAAGCCATACCTTATCGGTATTCTTGGCGTAGCAACCTTGTACGAAGTCATTGGTACCATTATGGACTACCAGTTGAAGGTTACTGCAAAGGCTACCTACGGTTCAGCAACTAAGGTTGCATCCTTCTTGGGAACGTTTGGACAGTGTGCTAACGGCCTTGCATTAGTGTTTGCACTGGTTGGCACAAGCTTTGTCATTAGACGTTTTGGCTTAACCTTCTGCTTGGTTATGTTCCCTCTGGCTGTATCCTCAGTCATACTCTATGTATGGTGGAGCCCATCACTGTGGACGCTCTTTGGCGCAATGGTTACGATCAAAGGCCTGAGCTATGCATTGAACAATCCATGCAAAGAAGTTATGTATATTCCAACCAGCAAAGACGTTAAGTTTAAAGCTAAGGGTTGGATTGACGCCTTCGGTAGCCGTTCTGCAAAAGCATCCGGTTCTGTTATTACCGATGCATTCAGACACAGTGCAGCAGACCTTATGTTCTTTGGCTCATTGATTTCACTTGGAATCGTTGGCATTTGGATTATCGCTGCTCTCTATGTCGGCAGAAGAAACGAAAAGCTTATCAAAGAAGGCGCTATTATCCAATAATAGACCTTTCCATAAGATTTTTATAAGGGCCAGCTCGTTGTAGCTGGCCCTTTATTGATTTTAAAAAATGTGGATACGAATTTTTATACACCCCGAGCAGCGACAAGGAACAGCAATGCTTACAACCGCTATCACCAAGCCAATACACAATACGCATAGTGCATTCACCACCTTCGATAATCTACCGTCCATAGAACAAGAATTATTGCGCAAGGCAGCCCAGGCAAGACTTAACGCACAAGCCCCTTATTCCAACTTTCTTGTTGGCTGCAGCTTGCTAAGTAGCAGTGGCGCTACGTTCACGGGATGCAATGTAGAGCGATGCTCCTACACGCAAACCACGCATTCTGAACAAAATACCATTGATACAATGATTGCCGCACAAGGCCCAAGCAAAATAGCGCTCATCGCCATTATTGGCGGCGTTAAGGGTCAGTCATTTCATTGTGGTGCACCAACAAGTAACGCGTTGCCTAATCTTAATGATGTTGTAACACCGTGTGGTCACTGTCGACAAATTATCTGGGAGAACTGCTATAACGATTCATCAGTACGCATTATCTCATTGCTTCCTGATGGCAATGTTTTTTGCGCTACCATTGGTGATTTATTGCCAATGCCTTTTGGCCCGCATAATCTGGGTATTGATTACGCAACGTATTCAAATGAGTAGAGGTGTCATCATCTCTGCAACAAATAGATCGATATTTTTGTTAGCTGTGCTACACTGCTGACTGATTGTATGTCAGCAGTGAAACATCGTTAGCAAGGCACAACTACCTAATGATAGAGAACATTAAACAGTCCTTTAATAATTTTGTTAACGATGGTCTTAATGATCGACAACAGGAAGCTGTTATCTACGAGGGCAGCGCACTGCTCATCATTGCTGGCGCTGGATCAGGCAAGACGCGCGTCATCACCTCACGCATCGCCAATTTAGTAATCAATCAAAACATCAATCCACGCTCAATTGTTGCGCTCACCTTTACCAATAAAGCTGCTGGCGAAATGAAAGAGCGCTTGCAAAAACTTTTTGGTGGTTATCACAAAATGCCTTTTATCGGTACCTTTCACTCGTATTGCCTTATGCTCTTGCGCACCAATCCATCACTACTGCCATTTAGCACGTTCTCCATTCTTGACGCTGATGATCAGATTGATTTGATTAAAAAAATTATTAAAAAATATGCGCTCGCAAAAAATTTAACCGCAACCAACATTTGCTACACCATCTCCAATTACAAAAATAAAACCTTTGCAGGCAATGTCTCTAATGAACTCGAGCTGCCTCCTCTCCTTAAAGAGGTATACCTAGAATACGAAGCTGAAAAGGCTCAGGCGCACTGCTTTGATTTTGATGACCTTATCCTCTATGTTCTTAAGATACTGCAGAAAAATCATGAATTTCGTCAGCAATTTCATCGCATGATTAGGCACATTCTGGTTGACGAATACCAGGATACCAGCGCGGTGCAACACCATCTTCTGAAGTGCATGGCGCAAGAGGGCGATGCTATAGCAATAGATTCGCTCTGTGCTGTGGGCGATGAAGACCAATCAATTTATTCATGGCGCGGCGCTACAGTAACTAACATGCTTAAGTTTCAACAAGAGTTCGCGCCGGTACAGGTTATAAAAATTGAACAAAATTACCGGTCGGTCCAGCCAATCCTTGACGCAGCAAATGCGGTGATCACGAATAATCGTTTGCGCAATCCAAAAACACTGTGGTCTGCGCGCCAGGCAAGCAATCGTATTCTTGCCTTGTCATGTCGCTCCAATGATCAAGAGGCATCTATGATCGCACAGTTTATTGGATTATTAAGAATTACAAAGCCTGACGGCGATATCGCTATTTTATATCGCACACACTTCCAGTCACGAAGCATCGAAGAAGCCCTTATTCACAAGGCAATTCCTTATAAAATAATTGGCGGTATCCGTTTTTATGAACGCAAAGAGATTAAGGATTTGCTCGCCTACCTGCGGCTCTGTGTTAATCCGTACGATAAAATAAGCCTTCTGCGGGTTGTCAATACCCCAGCACGTGGCCTTGGACAAAAATTTGAAGAACAACTTTTACATGAGTGGAATATTAATCCATTTTTTGATTTTAAACAGCTGCTTGGCCACATGATAGAATCAGGCATTGTAACAGGCGCTAAGCAAGAGGCACTTACCACCTTTCTGGCGCTATTTAATGGCATCACGCCAACCACCAAGCCCAGCACACTTCTGGATGCATTGCTCGCACAAACACGATACATTTCATACCTTGCCTCCAGCTACGATCCGCGCGAAGCGGATACAAAAATTGAAAACGTGCAAGAATTTATGCAAGGCCTTATGGTTTTTGAAAGCAAGCATGAAGCGGCTGAGCCTGATATCGAGGCGACGACCTCATCATTACTAGAATCCTTTTTGTATGAAGTTTCATTGCTCCAGCAGATTGTTGAAGATGAAACCGCTACCAATGTCGTGCAAATGATGACACTGCATGCTGCCAAAGGACTAGAGTTTGATACCATCGTTCTGGCCGGCCTTGAAGAAGGCATCTTGCCAAGCTCAAAGTCACTCAATACCAATGAAGAGCTTGAAGAGGAACGCCGTTTGATGTACGTGGGCATTACCCGCGCGCGTGAATATTTATTACTCATCAATGCTCGCTCACGTTTTACGTATGGACAAGTTGTTGATCAAGTCCCATCACGCTTTCTAGATGAAATTCCTGCCAAGCTGTTACAGCATATCGACCTTGAAGCAACGGCCACCTATCAGCACCTGCCACTTATACAGCAATGGCTTACAAGTGGTACACAATCCTCGTCCTCGGCTACACGAAGGTCGGCAACCGTTCCTGTAACCTCGACACGCATCTATGCCTCGCCGCCACGCAACACACAAGGACCAAAGCCTACGGCCGTCGCTAAACCTGCAGGGAAAACTGGAAGCTGGAGTAAAAATCAGACGGTTGGTCATGCATCCTTTGGTACTGGGATTGTCGTGAGCGTTGAGCATGCTCCTGAAGATGAAATGTATATTACCGCACTGTTTAAGGGCGGTAAAAAGAAAATATTGTCGCGCTTTCTTAAGCGGTTGTAGTATTATCGTTATTTTATCGTACAATGCGATGAGTTTTGACACTTCTTGCGTAAATTGTTACGGTAGCCAACATGAACATTTTGATCACCGCAAGCTTAATCGCCACATTTCTGCTCACCACGCCTGACGACAATCCGGACGTCAAACAACGCTTTATCAAGCAGTTGCAGCCTGCACACCTTCTGTGCAACGGTGCACTACAATACCTCACCTGGAGCCTTGCTACCCTGGCACACGAAGAGGGGCACGCACTGGCTGACAAAATGCTGTTTAACGCCACAAGTTCCATTCATCTTGGCACCGATACACCAGCCAAGCCATGGCTTACGGTGGGCAACATTAGCATTGAAGGTTTCCGTCCTTACCTTGGCTATCAGCACAGTAGCCTTGTTGACCAGCAAGTGGCAATGGTAACAGCGCTTATTACTGGCAAAACAGTACCGCCAAACCAACCAATCAATCAAACAAAAAATAAATGCGCTATCAAACTTATGGCCGGCGGCATCGTTGGCGCCCTTGTCTACCAGCTCGTTAAAGGAATTAGGCATGGTGCTTTCTCGTCTGATGCAAGCAGAGCATTGTACAACAAGCTTCTATCACCAGACCCAATCACCTTCCATCATCTGGTACAGGCCTTTATACCGCTTGATACCGATAGCGATGCAGCAAAAGTATGGCGCGAATGTTTGCAGGTACCGGAAGAATACATTCAAGCCGTTCTTGATCTAGAGATCGGCCCAGGCCTTGATATTGCAGGCGAAATTTATTGCGCTTGCCGCGGTGCTGACCCGACAATTAATGCGCCTGTGCATAGCAAGGTCTTGATTGGGATTATTAATTATATGTGTCGTGGCTATGCCAAATTTTCAATATAGAACGATTAACAGTCTGACCGGCCGGGGCACGCACATGCGGTATTATTCAGCACTATCACGACCAAGGAAGGTCCTCAAAGCCCTCAAAAACAGCAGCGGCTGCTGAGGAGGAATCAGGAGGCCCCATTCTCTCACCATCGTCCCCAAATCCTTCGCCAGCCCCATATCCGTCCTCACCAAGGTATTCACTACTACCATTGCCTCCCATTTCATTGCCAAACTCTTCATTAGCAAACCAGGTTGAAATAATATCATTCTGCACAAATTGCTTAAAGGCATCTGCCCCGCGCTCGTTGTAAATAGCCACTAAATCACGCATAACGGTGCCACCGCGCTCAGTCTTTAAGTAGACGTCTACACTATTAAAACAGGTATGAAATGATTCAGTTAAAGAACCATCGGCCACAAAGTTAAACCGTATCTCAGCGCCATTATAGGCCGTAGACCCTGTAATACTATCAACAATATTGGACAGCGCGCTTTGGTTGTGTTTATTTTCAGTGATATAGTCCTTAATGGCATCAATGTAGGCGTGGGCTGCAGGACGGAGTTCTTCTGCCAGTGCTTCGATACTTTCAGACTTTATATTATTAATCAGCTCATCGCCGTTAATAACCGACTTAAATAGATAATGCTTAAACTCGTAGGGACTTAGTTCTTGAATGAACGCTATCAAAAATGACTGGTACATCTCGGGATCATTAATGCGCTCTTCAAGTTCATTCGGTCTCCAACCACACATACGATTGATTGACTCATCGCGTTTTGCTGCAGTATTATGACTCGCAACGGCATTGTAATAAGTACGAACACGTGCATTATTCGGTACTGGATTGTTAAGTTGATAACCATTCCACCCATTCCGTATTGCCTTTATAGCATATGGTGCTTCATCAGATGCATCCACCAGACACAGCGCCGGTTTAATCATGGTTTTTATAAAAGTCTCTTGCCAATTTGCATCAGTCAACCTCGCAAGCTCTTCCTCTTCCCAGGCCAAATGAATGCGTAGATATTCCTTTAGGTTATTAAGTGAGAAATCCTCATCTGGTAAGTTACTTACCTTTAAAATGCCGCCAACCTTATTATTATGCTCCTGAATAATAGCTGCATCATTTGTATAACACGTTACACCCAATACAATGTTATTAAATGACTGGACATCATAATTATGTAATAATGCGAGCCATTGGCTCCATCCGGTAGCACTTTGAGCTGGGAACGACGCTGGATGGATCACCGCTTGATAAAAAACCTCCGGCACCAATAAGCGGGCTGGCAGATTTTGCACGACAGACAAAAACAGGGCCTTACCAAAACAGAGAAAGGCCGCCCAGTAACGATCTGAGCCTCTTGCACAATTTATAATCGGCATATGATGAGGTCTTGAGTCATCAATAACAAAGAACTCGTGGTCATCATTATGCTCTGGTCGCTTAGGGCTAAAAAATGATTGGAAAAACATAGAGACAAATGATCTTCTTAAGCCGCCGGCATCAATACTTCGCTCCTGTTCGCGCGCTCCACCGGCACCCTGATTAAAGATGGACACCTTTAGATCCTTGCTGCAAGCATCACTATAGAATGCCTGCTTAAGATTAATAGTCTCTATGATATCATTGGAGCCGGTGGTGCTAAAAAGTGACTCGCATCCTTCAAATTGAGGTCTAAAGATTTCTAGATTCAGTTGCGAACCATCACCCTGCGGATGGTCGGCCGCTAAAGATTTTATGGCAGCCACTTTTAGGATAGCTAATACAGATAGCGCTGCATTTCTTGCTGCATAGATGCCGGGCCCAAAATCTTGCAACTTGGAAAGATTGTCCCTAAATAAAAAATTGTTAATCGTCACTTCAAGGTTGCTAAGGCTATTTGATAGCCTAGCCCACACCTTCAATATAATGCCAGTACACAGCATAATTCTGGTAGCGCGGTCAGTGAGAATCATATGACCTTCAAGCCGTCCATTCATATAAGTGGTGATGCTTGATATATCGGTAGTTCCATAGTGATCTTGCTTGAGTGCTATCATAACCTGGGCTATCGTCAATGTTTTTTCTGTCCCATCAGCACCAGTAAATGTAACGAATGGTGATCGTATCAGCTCTGCAACCTCATGCTTAAATGCGTCAACCTTTGCAATAACACTGTCATACGTATCGGGTGTATTTTGGGCACGCTGGACAGGCACATCTTGTGGCGAGGCCTGCGGTGCTTCTGCGGGTGCACCTGGTACGGGCTGCGCAGCATACGTCCTGCCTATAATGCCAAGGCCAAGACTAACAAGTAAAAATCTATACGGTAACAACATCACTACTTCTCCTGTTCTATCGCATCTACATTGCAAACACTAGTGTACTCTTTAGCAAATGAAAGCGCATTAAGGCAATGGTCCTATAAAAAATAAACACCTGATTGTTAGAATTATGATACACTAAAACGTCGTCGGGAGACCTAAGCGTTTATATCACGCAAGAGCCTAATCAAAAAAGGAGAGCTCATGTTTTGTCATATCATTATGTTCATAATCTGCATTGCCTCATTTACCATTTATGCAAGCGATAAGTACCAGCCTTTCAGTGTCAGCAAAGAAGACATCAAAGCGGTCCTGGAACATCCATCAGTAGTATCAGCACAGATCGCCCCAACTAACGCCGACATTGCCTTTATTGTTGCTGATGTTAAATATAACAATGGCGCATTTAAATTTTGCGAATGTGGCGATGGCATTTACATGTCATTACGCGCCGCTGATATTACACTCAATCATAAAAAAAATAATGTTGTCTCGCCATATTGGGGTATTTTTTGGCACTATCTCAAACAATTCAATCTTCCTATCTGGCATGTTGGTGACAAAGGACCGGCTAACGGACTGGCGATGGATGAGCTTGTGCGTGTTGGCGGCAAGCACATACCTGGCCTGAAACAACTTGAACACGACACTGATTTTAAAAAATCTTGTAAGAAGGATTTTAAACCAAGCAGCGCGATTAAGGATTATCGCGGCATCATCGTATACCGTGCTGTTACCGAGGCCAAGCGTGATGATGCGGAAATAAAAAAATTTAAAGCACTGCACCCTGAATTTTTGTATGTTAACAATATCGCACGCAACCACGTTAAAAGAAAAGATCGCACCTTCCAGGCTTTCTACGATGCAGGCCTTGATAGCTATATTCCCAAATCAAAGACCTATGCTAAAAAATTAACCCATGAGCTGATACGCACCATCAATAACGATTTTAATGACTGCGACATGTTAGTAGTCAAGCCGGTGTTTTCATCGCTCAGCTTTGGTGTAAATATCTGCGCAAAGAAAGATTTAAACCCATTGCTTACCAAAATATTGCGCGACACACACACAATTAAGCGAAGCGATCATCGCTGTTTCTCGTGGTGGCGTTTTGATAAAAGTGCCAATTTTGTTGTGGCATCATACGAGCCATCGCGTACCATAACCAAGGATGGCAAATCATATGATCCAACCATGCGCATTGTGGTATTAGCGCACTATGACAATGGCACAATTTATACCACGCCCATTGCTGGCTTTTGGAAAATTCCTGTCAAGGCACTAAGCGACCCTGTATCTTTTACTGAAAAACATGTAACGATTGCTCATGCCGGCGCGTACTATAGCGGCATCCTGACAGACAGAAAAGATTGGGGCACAATTGACAGTATCCTACGCACCATCATGCCACCATTGTATGGTGCTATGCTACAAAATCCAATTGCGTAGTTTCTTAGTTTTTGTTAGAAAAAGTCTAATAAAAATGCGACAATTTTCACAAATATTGCGTATCATGCTATTAAAATCTTAGCAATCAACAGCTTGACTTGGATCCACAAATCCTCATTTGTTGCGTTTCGGGATCCGAAAAAGTATGTCACCTTGGATCCCGAAATATACATTTGTTACTTTTGTGGATCCAAAGGAGCGCGAAATGCATCAGGCTAAACCAGCAACTTTTCATAATTTTATTATGACGCTATAATGATGCACACATTTTGGTGTACATATGCTAAGGAAAAATGATCCTGATATGGATCCTGAAACAAGTTCAGGATGACAAAAAAATTAAACACTCCTTCATGCTAGAAAGGTTGGTATGCAACTCCTCTCCGTTATCATAGTGGCATCGTTGTTATTCCCATCATGCGGCAAGACGCATAACACCCCACTACCAAAACCGCCAACCGTGGTTCAAGAATCGGTCCTACCTGAAGGTTGGTACAATCACAATCAAAAAGAGCTCACGCAGGAACTGGATTATTATTTTCAGACAGCGCAACAATCTTTTGCCATACCTGCTGACATAAGACCAACCGCACTTATTGTCCCTCACGCCGGCTATTACTACTCTGGTCTGTGTGCAGCCACGGCATACCAAGCACTCTTTGACAAGAATGAGGCAGGGAAATCGCCAGAAAAGAACACAGCGATCAAGCGCGTCATTATCTTATCACCAGCACATAAAGTATTTCTTAATGGTGTCGCCGTACCTGTATACACAGAGTACAAAACCGTTTTTGGTACCGTTCCCGTTGATCATCAAGCTATGCACACGATAAAGAAAGATAAGCGTTTTCAGGTAATGCCTGAGGCTCATGCGCATGAACATGCCATTGAAATGCAGCTGCCTTTTTTACAGAAAACCATTGCCGACTTTACCATCGTCCCGCTCATTGTTGGCCATGTTAACAAGAACGATCTTTATCAGGTCGCCACAACGCTTAAAGAGATTATCGATCCGACAACACTGGTTGTCGTCAGCTCAGACTTTGTGCATTATGGCCCTGATTTTTCGTACACCATTTTTGATTCACACCTGAGCGACTGTGTCCGCCGCCTGGACTCGCTTGCCCTGCGCCCTATTGCTTCACACTCAGTAGCCGGGTTTTGCGAAGCACTGAAAAAAACCGGTGCAACGGTGTGTGGACAGGAGCCAATTAAGGTCCTGCTGGCACTGCAAGAATTGGGCGCCCTGCCGCCACTGCAGGTTGCACTCACCGGCTATTACACCTCAGCACAAATGCAATTGGCACGCGAACATAGCCTCATTGATACGGCCAAGCTTTATCAAGACGTCCCTGACAAGGCAGCGCAAAGCAGTGTCAGCTATCTTGGCATCGCCCTAACACCTGTAGCCACCAATGCTCCACTCTACGCACGCTTAACCGGCTATGAAAAGCAGTCGCTGCTGCACTTTGCGCGCCACATACTTGAAAATCATTTTGCGCCTGATGATACTAAAAAAGAAGCGGTCCTCTTATACCCAATGTTAACGCCGCTCCTGGAAGCGCCACTTGGTACCTTTGTTACACTGCACACCAAAGATGGACAATTACGTGGGTGCATTGGACGCGTACTAGCAGAGGAGCCATTGTACTTTACCATTGCCCAGATGGCAAAAGCTGCCGCCTTTGCAGACAATCGTTTTTCGCCGCTGACAGAAAAAGAGCTTGCTAATGTTGTTATAGAAATTTCGCTGCTAAGCCGACCGCAAAAGATCGCTACCGTTCAGGATATTGTACTGGGTAAGCACGGCATAATTTTGTACAAGTATGATAAGCAAAACAATGTCATCGGCTCATCACTATTTCTGCCACAGGTACCGCTTGGCCAACGATGGAATTTGGAGACGACGCTGGAGCAGCTGAGCTTAAAAGCAGGCTTTGCTCGTGATACGTGGAAAGAGGATTGTACCTTTGAAGTGTTTGAAGGTATAGAATTTAGCGAAGATAAAGTATGAAACACACATACGTTATCATTGGCACCAGCGCCGCCGGCCTTGGTGCGGCCATAAAGCTTCGTGATCTTGATAAAGAGGCGACAATTATTTTCCTAACAGCCGAAGCTCAAATGCCCTACAACCGCTGCCTTTTGGCCGATTTGCTTGCAGGTAATAAAACGGTGGCGCAGA
>Ga0206858_1003_pt1 | contig 101314 bp, 85 predicted proteins | sample Alteio_BWOrgCont_46_FD_152622 | JGI IMG/M metagenome (GOLD analysis project Ga0206858, IMG submission 152622) | Enriched cells from forest soil in Barre Woods Harvard Forest LTER site, Petersham, Massachusetts, United States -... | ecosystem: Environmental > Terrestrial > Soil > Temperate forest >... | reverse complement strand
ATGGTCAAAGCCAAGGCGAAAAGATTTTTTAATGCCCATTCAGCACTGTCTTTCTGATGAAACCACATTGACTTCGCGCAATGGATCACCATACTTGAAAGATGAAGAACATATTTAGAATGTTTTTAGTATCATGCTTGATCGTACGAGCACCCATCACTTGCCATGCAAATGTCAGCATTGCCATGAGCGGTCGTGCAACACTATCGATGATAAAAACAGATAGGGGTGTATGGGTTATAAAGGATATTACGCCCAGCCTAACGCATGTGGCGGTGAATGTTGGTGGCTTTGCTTGTTGGCACACCAATAATGCAACAACACCCACTTCCCGTGTCAGGCCTATACAATGCGATGAGGTTACGGTTACGCTGGACGTTGGTCTTTATCAACAGTGATACCAGCTGGGAAGTGCAGCTGATGGCTCGTATCATTTTCTGATAGTGTCATTATCTCTTGCACGAGCTGCTTGCGCTTACCATAAAATTGCATATAATAGTTTTTAGCCTTGTAAAAGTTTATTCAAAAAAGAAGAGAGAGTAATATCATGAAACCCATGCAATTGTGCATATCCTTGTCGTATCTAACGACGTTGATTGCGTGGCTCTCGTCTTATCACTATGAGCAGGCGACCGTGTTACACACACGGTAAACAAGCCGCATCCTCACAAAAAAATAGTTTTCTTATATCCCAATAAATTTTTAATGATAGATCTGTCTTCACGTCGTGAGGGTACGATCAGGTACGTTAGTAGTATGAATGAAAAGATTGTACGCAGCAGCATTGTGCTGTCTGCTGATGAACTGAAGAGAATTGCAGCGCTGTTTGAAATTTTGATCGCGGTTGATAGGAGGCTATTGCGGCACGCTGCCGTTAAGCATGCAAGTCGTCCCACCACCCAGCAACGCAAAAAAGCGACGCGAAAAAAAATAAGGCCCGCATATACCATGAGGGCCTTGTCTTTATCTGAAAGTCTTTTATCCTGTATCAGCCACACGGTTGTTAGGGTGGTGGCGCGCAATAGCATGATATCAACTTCAATAGGCACCATGGCTATGCATAGGATTGTGCAGGGTGCAGGAATGGCAACGCATGATCGACACCATAGTTCTTATGTTACCGCACAGCATGTACACCATTAGCGATCCTGATCGGTTTACACCATCAGCGGCATGGGCATGCGCCGATGCATTCAAGCCGCGTCGTGCGCTGGTATCCAAACAAAACAGGACTAAGAAAGAACTGTTGAAGGGCATTTACAAGCCGCGGCTGACACTATCCAATAGAATTGATTGGCAGGGCGTGCGTGAGATCACGCTAAGGATTGAACTGTCATTACCCAAGTTATTATTCGGCAACAACTTTGCTGAGCTGCGCTTTAAAGATTTTACGCCGGTAGCAGAAAAACTGGTTGTTGTGCTGGCCGGCATGGGGGTTATCACCACGCCGGCACTCCTGGCACGGGCGCCGGTGTCTGTAGTTCATTACTCAAAAAATATCAAACTGACTGACGGGTCAACACCGTTTCACTACATCAACAAGATCAAAGAGGCCAATGCCAAGCTGTCGCTGGATATTAACCAGACCGATTATCGCAATGCTGGTCACAGCTACAAGTGGCACTGTAACGCCTATGAGGTGGTCTTCTACGATAAGATTAAAGATCTTGAGCAAACAAAGGTGAGCAGCAAGCGAGCAATCGAGGCTGATGGCACTTTGCAGCTTTCTTTGTTGGATACGCTGCGTACAGGAGGTAAGCTTGAGGTACTGCGTATGGAAGTGCGTCTGAACAGACGACAGAAAATCAAGCAGCTGTTTAAGCAATTGAACATCAAGGTTGATCTGACGTTTAAAAAACTTTTTAAGCCAGCGATCTCGAAAAAAGTGCTGCTGCACTATCTTGATGAGCTTGAAAGTAAACGCTTCGCCCTGCTCGATTTTCGTGCGCCCAACGATACGGCGCTGCTTGCTGGTCTAGTCATGAATAATCCTGATCTAGGTCCCAAGCAGATTTTGCAGATGTTTGGATTAAAAAAAGCGCTTGATATACTCAGCCCGCGTGAATTGCGCGCCATGTTTGCGCGCTACAATCCACGAAGCTGGTACCGATTGATGGCGGACGCACAGAAGGTTAAGCTGCCGGCGGCACCGTCGCCGTTGCTGGTTATCAGAGAGCAGCTTGAAAAATTTGAGGCGATAAAAAGTCCTTAAGGAATGCTTGTGTAATTATAAAGCTCCTCTACAATGGTTACGTAAAAAATCTAATCATCTTTATGGAGAGCACATAGCATGAAGGCCATCCTCATCGCACGCGTCAGCACGGAAGAGCAACGAGAAGCTGGCAACTCTTTACCAGCACAAGTGGCACGACTAGAACGATACTGCCATAGCAAAAATTTTAGTATCATGCGCAGTTTTAGTTTTGATGAAAGCGCCTATACTAACCAACGTAATGAATTTGACCAAATCATCGATTTCATCATTGGATGCAAAGAAAAAATTGCAGTCTGTTGCGATAAAGTTGATCGGTTATCGCGCAACATATTTGATAAGCGTATTTCAGTATTGTACCAAAAAGCTTTGCAAGATGAGCTTGAACTGCATTTTGTTTCAGATAACCAAATCATTAATGGTAGCATTTCAGCGACAGAGAAATTTCAGTTCGGTATCAGCCTTGGGCTGGCCAAGTATTATTCAGATGCCATCAGCGATAACGTAAAAAGAGCCATTGAACAAAAGTTGCGAAACGGTGAATGGGTTGGTAGAGCTCCCTACGGTTACAAATATATAAAAACAGATGAAGAAAAAAATATCATAGCCGATGACTACAAAGCCCTTATTGTACGAAAAGCATTTGATCTGTATGGCTCTGGCGTCTATTCGATGGAATCATTGTGCAAAAAATTAAAGGGGGACCATGGCATTGTATGGTCAAAAGGCTTTCTGCATACTGTCTTGAGCAATCCCTTTTATCATGGTGTAATGTTATGCAAAGGGAAGCTGTATCCCCATCGCTATTCGCCTATTATTTCTCAGCAAACTTTTGATGCGGTGCAAAACGTGAAAAACAGTTTTAAGAAACAACAGTACAAGCTTGTGGGGCGTCCATACATTTATCGCGGCATGATTCGCTGTGCAGATTGTGGTCTGGCTATAACGCCTGAAAAGCATAAGGGCTACGTCTATTACCACTGCACACAATATAATGGCAGGCATGGTGCAAAATGGCTTCGTGAAGAAGCAATCACCCTGCAGATAGAAGCAATACTAAAGCAATTACGTATGTCCCAAGAAATTTTAACGCAAACGATCGATACTCTTAGCGAGCTTCATAAAAATAAGATTGAATTTCATAATGCCCAGTTTGACCAGTGCACACGAGAGCAAGGAACACTGACCAAAATGTTGGACAATCTTTACCTGGATAAACTCAAGGGGAGAATTACTGAGAGCGACTATGACAGGTTTTACCAAACCTTACGATCTCAAATCGGTGAAATCACCCTGCGGCTAGAGCAGCTTCAAGAGGCAGAAGATAACTATTACATTACGTCAAAGTACCTTCTAGATCTATCATGTCGTGCATATGAACTATTCGTTGGTTCTGAAGTAGAGGAAAAAAGGAAAATTATTAAGCTGATACTCTCGAACTTGGTTCTTAAAGATGAAAACCTCGTCTACGACGTGCATAAGCCCTTCGATTTGATCTTAGAATGTTCTGATCGTAAACTATGGTGTGCCTAACAGGACTCGAACCTGTGGCCTAGCGATTAGGAATCGCTCGCTCTATCCACCTGAGCTATAGGCACAATATTTTTATATGATAGCGTATTTTTATTGGTCTATGAAGGGAAACTATAATAATCGTCATTTGGTAGGACTCGAACCTGTGTGGCCTAGTTCAGTATCCCGACTGCCCTGAGCGTAGTCGAAGGGTCGCTCTATCCACCTGACCGCTTCGGCAGGGCTCAGGACTAAAGGCTCGGCACAATATTGTAACATCATGCGAGTTCCATATCTTTCCATACCTGTTCTGAGAGTTCAGGCGACATATAAGAATCTTCATCTTGTTTGATTGGCTCTGGTAGGGTCGTATCATCGAGTGCAAGAATTTTATAAATAGGGCCAACATACCTAGGTAGTAGCCCTCCTTTACTTCTTGCCATATACATTTCAATTTTCATGCGAGGAAAAAGTTTTTCAATAACGGCATCTTCCGGTTGTCGTCTAGAGTCTGGTGAATCGATGAGAAAAAGCATGATTTCGCCCCATGGTGTCCATAATGCGTGAGGAACGCCATCCAAATACTCTAAGAATAAGCCTTGTTTGGTTTGCCTAGAGAAAGGATTGCATATAGGCCAAGATCTAGCCCAATAATTTTCTCCTATCTTAGATATTCTAATACCATTAAGTTTTCCTAGACTGATCAGGATGCGATCAATTACCTTAAAATGTCGCATTCCTTCTTCTGTGACTGTTTCAAACGAATTTTGACTGGTACTAAAAGACGCTGCTTCAGCTTCACCATTAATGTGAGAAAAATCAGCATAGTCGTTTGTAGAGACTAACGAGTCAAGGGCTTGGATAAGCGGTCCAGCACCTTGTATCTCTAGGGCAGAAGATACATTTCCATTGTTTGTTGGCGGCAATGCTGTGCCTGTTGCCAAGAGTGTTGATAGAAGGATTAGTTTCATCATGATCAGATCCCCTTAAAGGTTTTGCCGGACAGTCTTCACTACGGTGAAACAGAGTTTACCGTTCGCTTAAGCGCAATGCAAGCGTTTTTTGACATAGCCACACTACCTGTGAATTTACAAGGCGATGATTTATTGAAAAGGTCCAGCACCTTGACTTTGAAGCTTGATAATTACTAGCATGATCATCAGGGTGTTTTACAGAATAACCACATCATCATTGAGACTATTTTGGTGATGGGCAAAGAAGAATAAAATCGTACAAGGGCTTGTTGGGCTATGATCTAACAGGCCTTTTCTATTGCGTCCCTTAGAATTTTCGTAAATGAAATTTTTGTTGTAAAACAAAGCACTTTTGCTAGACTTGCCGTACATTTCTTGAACTGTTGCTTCTTAATATTGTATGGGATTTTTATGAAACTGATATCTGTTTTTTATCTAGCTTGCGTGGCATTTATATCCGCAAACGCTTCTGCTGTCACTGGCGGTTCAGGTCCGGTTGATACAGTTGTTGCTGATGAACAGGCGCAACCCTCTTTGCATGAAATTATGCAAGAAATGATAAGTCATCAGAAGGATATGAGCATTGCTCAACGTGAACAGGTGGCCATGTATATCAGCAGTCTGGAAGGGCGTATTGCCAGGCTGGAGGGCGATGCTAACGGATCGCCGAAAAGGGTCTGGTTGGAATATTTTTCCTTTGGAGTCTTCTGCTTTATAGCGTATCAGATATACCAGATTAAATTACTCAATGTGGTTGATTATAACGCGCTTGATATTCATAGGATTACTTCCTGGATAGGGGATATTGAGCATGGAAGAGTTAACAGGAAATAGTGAGTGTGTAGCAAGAGGCTAAGCCACCAGATACCGCTCCGGAGGTGAAAGAAAATTTGGCTAATGCTTTTATTAGATAAGCATCACGCATGTTCACTGTAGGTAAAGGATTCAACCCAACAACCATTGGGCAAGAAGGTTAAGGATAAATTGTACGGTCATGCGCGTTCCTTTAATCACGGGCTTTCCAAGCATAATGGTAGGGTCAACAGTGATGCGGTTAAGTAAATTTTCCTTTGTAAGCATGGCACGCTCCTTTTGAGGGAAATATCTCTGTTAAAATGTTGCAACGGCTGTTGCAAAAATTACATAAGACCATAATGTTCAAGCATTTGGCGCTACAGCATGCTACAACCAAAAGCTCCCAAAATATTTGGCAAATAAGTCTATGCCCTCTTGTATTTTTTGACGGTGCGCATCAAATTTTGGCCAAAAGGTTTCATGTACTGGTTGTAAAATCTCAAAACGTCGGTCCCATTTCAAAGAAGATAATGATGTAGATTTTTTGGCTTTGGCAAAGCGTTCCTTATCCAGTATTGATAATGCTTCTAACTCCTTTTTATGCAGCTTGAGCAACCTATCACATTCTTTAAAAAATGCTTTTTGCTCAGGTCCATCCCAATCACGCTTCTTGGCTATCCACTCAAAAGAGTAAACCATTTTATCCAAGCATTCTAACCACTCGTTAAATCTGTCAGGATTATCAGGGCCGTCAGGTTTTGTTGGATCGGAAGCAAAGTCCATAGGGTGCCCCATATACCATTTTCGTCGATCATACATTTTGCGATATTTTTTCAGAAACGGATAAATAACACGCGCAAGGGTGACATCCCCATCCCATAAATCATCATACGTTACGGTGACGTTTACTTTGTCTTTTTCGTTGTCTTTATAAATGATAGATACTTTCATTGCAGCATTCTCCCTTTTTACCGGCTACGCCAGATTTTACCAAAAGCGTTTCTTGGAAAAGGCACTACCAGAACCAGATTTTCAAAGTACACGTGGCTATTTAAGCTTAAAGGAGTGAAGGAGTTAAGATTGAATAAGGCTTTTTAACTTACCACTCCGACCAATGCCTTGGCATTGGCGGTACAAGTCGCCGAAAGCCTTCGCTTATTGGTTGAAATTTTTTTCGTTATCAATATATGCTGGCCGTGCCATACGAAGCTCCGTAGGAGCGAAGTATGGTGCGCCTGGCAGGACTCGAACCTGCAACCTGCGGATTCGAAGTCCGTTACTCTATCCAATTGAGCTACAGGCGCATTAAAGAGAGTCCATTATACCAAAATGTAGCCAAAAGGCTAGAGGCGATGAGCTTTTTTAAGCATGGGCTTTCTGGATATCATGCACAACGCTGGCAAGTGTTTTGACCGTCGGATTCTTTGCCTTAAATTATGGCATGGGGCATACAGAGGGGCAACGGTATTGTAGGGCTAAGCTGAAACGAGGGCGCTGCCGTCAGGGCTTATTGTGTATTTTATGACGAGCTCTTTACCACGAAATGCAATTGCATAGGTAATAATTTTTGTAACCGACTGGGCATGCAGCTCAGACACATAATGTGACTCTTTAACCTGTGTAAACGCATCATTAATCGCCCTGTCAAAAGCTGCTTTTTGGTTAGAATCAGATTTTTTAAACTCAAGGATGATTCCAAATTTCGTTTTATCGCTTGGAATAAGCATGATATCAAAGCGCCCTGTGCCTGACTCCCGGTTAGATCGAATAGCGTAGGTACTCTCAAGAAATGCCAGAAGTCCCATGAAAAAAATGTGATAGCTTTTTTCAGGCTCATCTTCAGCAAACTCATAAAAACTCATGCTATTCATAACAAAATCAGAAAGCATTTTTGAAAACATCTCTGTTTTGCCGTCTATTAGAGCGTTTACCATGTAGTCATGGGTGACAGTTTTTAATGATTCGTTGAAGATAGCGATGAGAAGGTCTTTATACAGTGATTTTATTTCGTTATTGGGGATTGCAAGTGAGCAAGAATATTTGCCACTCTCTGTAATTTCACGGTGCGAGTACGTGATGTAACCACTAAACATTAAAAGGCTCCATAGGGCCATTTGATTTTGTTCAACACCAGGAAATACAAATGCATCACCAATTTCTTTATTGACGGGAACGTCAGAAAGCAGGTCGCCTAATTCTTTTTTGACCTGCAGGCTAGAATTTGTGATGATTCGTTTAATGAGTTTGTTGTCACTTGTATTTACCCAATAGGTTAGCAGCCGACCTTTGTTTTTTGCACATTCTATAATTGACCATGGATTATAGACCAGAGTGTCTTCTCCGGTGCGATAACCGTTGTACCACTCTTTAATAGCACCAAGTGATATGGTTATCTCTTGGTTTTTTATAAGCGCATCAACTTCTTGGGCGACAAAGCCGAACTTATCTGTAAAATAATCCGATGGTAACGTACAGACAGATGGATTATTAAGGCCTGAGAATATTCCCTCTTTTGCTGTACGTAAAATGCCGGTCAACATTGCTCGATCAAGATTCGTATTATCCTTGAGTCCTGCAGTAAAGAATCCACGCATGAACTTAACCATTTTATCGTAGTAGCCTTCTGTATAGGCTTGATGAATAGGAGCATCATATTCATCAAGAAAAACAAAGACATTTTTCCCCGTTGCTCTTTGAAGCACTGTTGTAAGCCATTCTAATGATTGTTCAAACTCTACCTGATCGGCCGTACCGCTAATAAATTTTTGATACAATAACTTCTCACTTTGTCGCATATGCTTGATGTATATGACCGAGAGCCTCTCAATTTCAGCAACAATAATTTGGCACAATTTTTTGTACGCAGATTCCCACGTATCTTCTTTAACTGCTCTAAATGTTATAAAGATTACAGGGCTTTGTCCTTGTAAAACACGGTATTGTGGCTCTTGCCAGATTGCAGTATTAGTAAAAAGATGGCTTGTATCAGTTTCTGTTTGATCTCCAGAACGTTGAAGTGGTTTTTCAAAAAAATAGCGCAACATTGAAAGGTTAAGGGTCTTGCCAAACCTGCGCGGCCGGCAAATAAGCGTTACCTCTCCTCCTATGGTCAACAATTCTTTAATTAAAAGTGTTTTGTCAACATAGTAATAGCCACCCTCAATAAGTTTTTTATAATCACTTGTGCCGGTAAAAAGTAGCTTTTTCATTGTTTTTTCCCATATCTATGGTTTAATCCCGGGTACCCTATTGGCCTTGTGTCATTGTAGCATGTAGGCTTTATCAAGGCCAGGACATCAATAAAAAAGTCTAATTTTTGAGGCGGAGCCCGTGCCCCACCTCATCTGAGCTATTATTTCGATTTTTTGAATGTTAACGGTTTGATAGTAGTCGGCTCTCCCGCCTTTTCAAGCGCTTGTTGCAATGCAGTTACTTGGTTGTTGAATTGATTGTTTAAGGTTGCAGAGTCAGACGATGTTTCATACGAAGTTGGATCACTAAACGTCTCAAGATTATTGTATGATGGGTTTCCAAGTTGAGATGTTGATGTTGAGCGTGGTAGTGTTATACTTTTTATGAAGTTCTTATTGTTATGGGAGAACGCAATTATCAGAGATCCCTCTCTAGCGCTACTAGCAGCATATGCTACCATCGAAAGGTTATTTATAATGCCAGCATTTGTAATAGTGCCAATGTTATGAAAATCTACAATACTCAGCTTTTTGATCAGATAACCTTTTTTATACACACTATGATAGTTCATAAGTTGGGCTAGGAACACGTGTAAAGCCTGAAATAGACGTTTTTCAAGCTCTTCTTGTGGTGTTGTTTTATCAAAATAGCGAATAGTTTTAAGTCGTATTTCATTAAAAAAATGTGTAGGAACGCCTGTTGGAGCAACCTGAAGTGTATATGATTCTGGTCTAATGCTGAAAAGTTTATCATTACCTTTTTGAATTGGCGGTGTAAGCAGTGATATAAGGGCTGTAGCTTGTCCGATTAGGAGAGGGTTGTATATCCATGAAGCAGCGATAGTAACAGCGTTGTACCCAGAGAGATCAATAGCTTTTTGCTGATTGACAAGTGCATAAGATTTTACCTGTGCTTTGGTAAGATTCTTGACCTGTTTATCGACAGAGAATGCTTGAAAAGTGCCAACATTAGGGATGCGTACGTATGCCTGGTTGATAATTTGGGTTGATGTAATTAGTCCGGCACTAGGCATGTCTGGAGGCAGAGATATATCACTATGTGCAATATTTTTAAGCGCCATACCGAGTGTTGGGGCAGATTGTCCAGGGCGTGGGTGATAGTTAAAATATGCCTCAAGCCCATCAAAAAACTTTCTAAAATTTGCCGTATCGTCTGGGGCTGCAATAGAAGGTCTATCAGTTACGCCTCGTGTGACCACCATATATTGGGGGTTAATTCTATCAAGGGCTGCGTTAACAAAGGCTTGGTTGTAGCCGCCGATATAGCATGTTGTGACACAAAAAAGTGCCGTATTTATATATGAGTCTGCATTAATACTGTTGTTAAAAATGCTGAGTAATTGCACAGCATTATTAAACGGCAAGCCTAAAATATTTGCTGAAGATGGCTGGGCAGAATACGGTGGTTCTTGTTGTGTAGGGCCATACCTTGATTGGGTTAAAGCTGATGATCCATGTCCAACAGCATAGACAAGCCATGCAGGGGTATTATTAGATGGTTCCTGGGTACGGATTAGCATAGTTTTAATGCTATTTATGACAGCTGTTGGCTTAGCGGGGTTAAGAGCTATGCCTACAGCCTGCATCCACATACCAACAAACTTATTTTTGCTTTTAAGTCTAGCATCATTATCTTGAGTTGAGGATAATTCTGCTTGTAGGTTTGCGTATGTGCCTTGAAGTGAAAATTTAGTGTTGCCTGAATAGAGCTCACGTGTATCGGAGGCAGGGTCAATCTTTTTGAGTGTGTCGAGTCTAAAGGCGGCGGATAATAGAGGACTATTTTTTGGAATTAAGAGGACAAGATCACCTTCTTCTGCATAGTACTTGTCCCATTGCATGCCCCAATTAGTGGTAAAGAAGTCAGATGCAATTTTAAACTCAGCAGTTTTTTCATCCGCACTAACTCCCACTCTTGCTGCTAGCAAATAGTTGTAAATTACGCTACGTGTAGCTAAAACCGCTGATGCACAATCACGCATTGCTATAACAAACTCCTGTGTTAATGCTCCAGATATGCTTAATATGCTCGATTCAACCTTGGTGGCATCTAAAAATATCATGAGCCGGTTAAACTGTCGTTGTTGTTGAGGAGGTATCTGAGAAATCTTTGATGTTGGCGACTTGGAAATATGTGGTCGAGTTGGCTTGCTTATTAGCTTGGGTGCAGTTGGGATATGATGTTTGGCTGGTTGTTGCGGTGGCCTAGTGGGAGCTGGTGCCGATCTAACCGGTTGTGTGCGCATAGGCATCTGGGTTACCGGTTCATCTGGTACTGGTCGTATTATTGGCATGGCGGATCTTGTTACCGGATGAGCAGGTCTTGAAGATTTTACCGGTTCTGTATGCATTGGTGCCGGGGTTACCGGTTCATCTGGTATCGGTTGTATTATTGGTGTGATGGACCTTGTTATCGGAGAAGCAGGCCTTGAAGGCGGTACCGTTTTTTTTGTCGCAACCTTTTTTACGGGAGCCTTTTTACCCGCCGGTTTTTTTGCGACTTTGATAACCTTTTTTACCGGTTTCTTTGCTAGCTTTTTAACGATTTTTATCGGCCCTTTTTTAGCTGTCTTCTTCTGCGGCTTGATAACTTTTTTTTTAATAGGCCCACGTGCCTTTTTGATCGTTTTTACAGCGGGCTTCTTTTTTATAATCACCGCTTTTTTCTGAGCTGCCTTTTTCTTGACCATGCTTTGTACATTAGCTGTCGGTAAGAGTAGCATTAACAGCGACACAACCATGCCTTTGCAAAATGTCCCTAAAAATTTCATTTCCCAGCCCCTTCTTTTGAAAAAAATTTATACCACAATGCCATTGTCATGAAAATGGCATTAATTAAAAAAATAGCAGAGCGGAGCGGCAGATTGCAATTCATTGCAATCTGCCGCTCCGCTCTGCTTATGATCTTTTAGGCCTGGCTGGTATCTTTTTGCGGACTTGCAAAGAGTGTATTCACGCTCGCATAATCGGCCAGTATGCATGACTCAATCGTGCTCATGTTGATCAGAATAAAGCTGTTTTTTAAGCGTGGGCTTTCTGGATATCATGTACAACGCTGGCAAGTGTTTTGACCGTCGGATTCTTTGCCTTAAATTTAAATTCTTTTTCAAAGTCAGTGCTAGTATGGCTTTTGTTTACAGCATCCAAATATATTTCTATCACTTCAACAACCCCTGCAGGATCATTATTTTTGAGACATTCCCAAATGGCTCTTCCAAGGCGATCCTCATCCAATAGGGCTTTTGTTGGGTTGTGTGCAATAACCTTAGCGTTTTTTTTAAGCGTTAATGTTGATGTATTTTTTGAAGATTTTTTTTGCTTTGGTAATGTCTTTGTCTTGACCATTCTTATTTCCCCCTAACAAAAGTAAAATATTAAGCTCTTGAATATACGAATAATAAACACGCCGGCCATTGAGCCACTTCAGCTCAGAGATATCATCTTCCAAGTCTTTATACACTCCAAAGTGACCGTAGCACTCGATGTTAGATAAGCGTCCATCGATTTGCATACGCTCTTTTTCAGTCTGCGTATCAAACCATTGTTGAAATTCTTTGGTCTTATCGATTTTAAATCGAATTTTCATAGACTGCCTTATTTTTCTACAACCAATTGAGCTACAGGCGCATAGAAGAGAATTTATTATACCAATAATGTTGGCAAAGGGCCAGGGTTGTAAGCTTTTTTGAGGCGGAGCCCATGCCCCACCTCCTTTGTACAATTTTACTGGTTCTCCGCTTCTGCTTTTGATGCAGCAGCCCTTGTCTTGCCTTTTATAAAATCTAAGGGTTGGATATCAGCCGGCTCTCCCGCCTTTTCAAGCGCTTGTTGCAATGCAGTTACTTGGTTGTTGAATTGATTGTTTAAGGTTGCTGCGCTGGTCGATGTCTCGTATGATGCTGGATTGGCGAATGCGCCGAATGCCGAATAATTCCTACTGTCCTTGGCTGTTACACTTAGTGTGTATACCTTGTTCTGATAGCAAAATATGACAGAAACCTTGACAGAATAGTCACCCGTTTTACTTCCACATGCCGTTATGAGTATGTTATTGAGCATTCCTTCATCTGTGGTACTGACGACATTATCTGGCGTTATAATGTTTAGTTGCTCGATAAGGTATCGCTTGCAATAGGCCCCATGATGAAACATAAGCTCACGGACAAAATCTTCCAGACGACTAAATAAAATTTTTGAAGTATTTGAAACAGTTTGATTTTGTATATTCATTAAGGGATAAAAGGAATAAAATGGTTTTAGTTGTATCTCTCTAAAGAAATGCGTAGGCACGGCTGTAGCGGCGATCTCTAGCTTATAGGAGGCAGGTTGAATGCTGTAAATTTTATTGGCGAAATTGCTTTGTTGTACTGGTGGCACAAGTAATGATACCAGCGCTGCATTAGACGGGATTCGCAAGGGATTGTACACCCATTGAGCAGATACGAGAACTGCGCCACAGTTAGAGAAGTCGATTACTGTGGTTTGATTGGCAAGTGCATAGGATTTCACAAGAGCTTTGGTTAGCACCTTAATGTCTTGGTTAACGCTAAATGCTTGAAAGGTGCCCACATTGGGAATGCGAACGAAGGGTTGACTGTAAAGATGTTTATATCCGCTCATTTTTTCTATAGCAGCACCAAGTGTTGGGGCTTTACCGCCCGCGATTGGTTTATAGGTTAAATATGCTGTTACCCCATCAAAAAACTTAGTAAAACTAATATTAGGGGTTACCGTTTGAGGCGTGCTTGGTTCTGTGCCAGTAGGATTTTTTGCGCTTACTTTAAGCCACATATAGTTGCCAGTTGTTTTATCGGGGGCTCCCTGTGTAACAACAAGGTAATTGGGGTTGATTCTATCGAGTGCTGCATTGAGAAAGGCTTGATTGTAACCGCCTGAATAGCAGGTCATTATGTAAAAAAATGCCGTATTAGCGTAGGCTGGTTGATTAAGATTGTTGTTAAACAGTGTTAGTAATTGTATCGCATTATTAAAAGGCATTCCCAATACATGTGCTGCGGATGCGGTCGCCGATTCTGATCCAGGGGACGGTGAGGCCAGTGATCCATGACCACTACTGTATACAAGCCAGGCTGGAATGTTGTTTGTAGTTTTTTTGCTAAGGGCAGCAGTAGGAAGTAGTAGGTTCTTGATACCATTGATAACATCATCGGGATCAACATAATCAATGGGAGCGAGCGATTGTAGATAGTGGTGCCATCTGGCTAGAAGACCTTTTTTGATAACAAATGTAGCATTATCATTATCCTTACAGGGAGCAACATAATCTATGGGGGCAAGCGATTGTAGATAGTTTTGCAACCGGGCTAGAAGACTCTTTTTGGTAACAAATGTAGCATTCTCATTATTGCGCGCGAGGGCTAATGAAGATTGAGCCTTTGTATACTCAGAGCTTGTTAGGGTGGTCTTAGTCAGCGTATTAAGCTTAAAGGCGTGTGACAATAGCGGTGCATTTTTTGGTATTAGGAGCATAAGGTCACCGGTTTGTGAATAATATTTATTCCATTGTTTATCCCAATTGTTGTTCTCAAAGAAAAGAGCAACGTATCCCTTGTTTGCATCTGCGGTTTCACATTGTGCTAGTTTTAAGTAATGTATAATCAGGCTGCGCGATACAATGATAGCAGCTGTTTGATCATGGAGACCTACAATAAGGTCACTGGTTATTGCTGGACCAGCTGAGCCGTTTAATTCAAGATTATGTGGGTCCAGCAGCAGTATAAGCCTATTAAATTGTTGTTCTTGACCAGATGGTTGTATTGCAGTACCCAGCGCCGTGGCATATGCAGTAGCCTGTGCAAGGTCCTGCGCCGAAAGAGCGAGCGGCTTTTGGGTTATAGTCATGACTGGTTTGGTTGGTAGCTTAGCTGGCTTTTGCTGCTTGATAACTTGTTTTTTCTTGGCCGCATTGCGTTGTTCTTGGGTCGCTTTGGCGATGGTCATCTTTTTTGCAGCGGCCACCTTTTTCTGCACAACTCTTTTCTTGGCTGTTCCTTGCATAGCGAGTGTGGGTAATAAGATCACTGACAATAGTGCGATGATTTTTCTACAAGTCCCCAAAAACTTCATGTTCCCCAGCCCCTTCTTTTTTAACGATATCAAATTTTTTCAATTATGGCATGGGGCATAAAGAGAGGGCAACGGTATTGAGATAGTCTTAGGCCTGGCTGGTATCTTTTTGCGGACTAGCAAAGAGTGTGTTCACACTTGCATAATCGGCCAGAATGCATGACTCAATCGTGCTCATATTGATCAGTGGCTTTACTTCGATGTAGTGATACAACTCCTTGTCTTTTAGTGAGTGCATCACAATTCTGCCTAGGCAAAAGCCTTCAGGAAATATTAGTCCCTGGCCGCTGGACTGGATAATGTCACCATCTTCAATCGTAAACAGATGGCTGACATAGGTCAGATGGAATTTATGCGGATTGTTCTGGCCGCGAATGATGCCAGGGGCTTTTGTTTTATTGGTATAGGCGGACACTTTGCTGCGCTGGTCGGTAATTAAAATCACCTTGCTATAAGCGTCATAGGCCTGTTCAACGCGTCCCACGATATGAAATTGGTGCAGGGCAATCATATCTTTGCGCACGCCATGCTTGGTGCCACGATTGACTAAAAAATAATGCTCTTCAGGATTAATGACTCTGACCATGACCGATGCAATGAGTGATGAATCAAGATGGTAACGCTGCTTAAAATCGAGCAGCTCTTTGATGGTATCATAGTGCCGTTGTGTTGCCTGTAGTGCAATGACCTGGTCAAGCATGTCAGCATAGTCTTGCTTAAGTTTTTGGTGCTGAGCATAGAGCGAAGCATACGATTCTTTTTTATCGGTATACTGCTTGATGGTTGCACTTACTTTGCTGGATGTCCACAAAAATGGATAGGCGGTAGTGGCGGCCATGCGTTCCAGGATGCCGTTCTTGAAGAAGAATACTTTGTGGGCAATAAAAAACAGGAGGCCTATAGTGAGGGCGACTTTCAGGCCTGTTTTTATAAAGGACATGTGATCTCCGATCATCGTTCGCACCCCTCTACTCGGCTTGAAACAAGCCTCCATCGGGGCGAACGGTTTTTGTGCATTAGATACTAATACCAGAGGTCTGTCTCTGTGTTGGCTGTACAAGTTCTTGTAACATTGCCCGCATATCATCAGCTGATTGCGTCTGCAATAACCGTCCACGCCAGGTGGATGCATCATGAACGCTACGAATGTACTGAGGCAACTGCTTTTTGAATGGAATAAAGCCGCGTGGGCCAAAGCACTGAAGATTAAGATCTAGGTGTTTGAGAGCGTAATCAAGTGCCAACGACGTATCCACCGTAAATACTTTGTCTTGCGCCGCATCAGTAATTTCGCGCATTTTCCACGGTGCGCCCCAGAGTGCACGGCCAATCATAAAGCCGTCGACGCCAGTTAATTCATGCACGCGTTTGGCATGCGCAAAGCTATTGATATTGCCAGAAAAAACAACTGGCACGCTTAAAGCCTCTTTCACTTGGCGTGCCAAGTCAAAATCAAGACGTGACGTAAAGCCTTCTGGCTGCGTGCGCGGATGAATCATGATGGATGATGCGCCATGATCCTGTGCAACTTTTGCAAATTCAAGCGCATTTTTTTGTTTATAGCCAGCACGAATCTTGACGGTGAATGGCACACGGCCGTTAATAGCCTTGGTGAATTGATTAATGATCTGAATAAAGCGGGGGATGTCGGCCATCAGTGCCGATCCTGAACCAGATTTGGTAACGCAGGGAGCAGGGCATCCGCAATTAAGGTTGATCATGATAAAGCCGGCGGCAATAACTTTTTCAACCGCTTGATCGATGAAATCAAGTTTGTTGGCTGAAAATTGAAATGCCAGCGGCTGTTCAACCGGATCATATTTTAGTGTACGGCCATCTTTCTCATTACTGACGCAGGCAACGTGGCGCATCTCGGTCATCAGCAGTTCAGTTGGGCTGAAGTGACGAATAAGCTGACGCAGTGGCGAGTCAGTGACGCCATCAAGCGGGGCGGCCATAAAGCGCGGGATGGTTAAATTTTCGATCTTAATCGATTCTTGCCAAAAGGAGTTGTTCATAACAGCCTATTCGTAACCAGCAGGTGTTTTGAGGTGATAATCAGTACTTTCTTGAAAGGCGTGGGCAACTTTATACAGTAGCGCTTCACTTAGGCGGGGACCAAAAAATTGAAAGCCAATTGGCAGATTATTTTTTGAAAATCCTGCAGGAATTGCGAGCGCTGGTGTGCCAATGATGCAGTTAGGCGTGGTGAAATAATCGGCCATATACATGGCCACAGGGTCTTGTGAAAGTCCGCCAATGGCAAAAGGGAGCATCGGTGCTGTTGGGCTAATGAGCAGATCCACGGCCTTGAAGGCCTCATTAAACTCTGCACGTAGCATTGCTCGGATGGATTGTGCTTTGTTGTAGTAGGCATCTTTATGCCCTGCCGACAGCACGTAATTACCAACTAAGATGCGACGTTTCACCTCTTGACCAAAGCCCTCATCGCGCGTGCCTAGGTACATGTCAGCAAGATTTGTTGCGTCCATTTTGCGTGCACCGTACAGACTACCATCGTAGCGATACAGGTTAGACGCTGCCTCTGCCCTGCTAATGATAAAGTACAGGGCGATGCCGTACTTTAGGTTGGGTAGATCAATGTAGGAGATGGTGGCTCCCAGCTTTTTAAGCTGCTCGACCGCTTGCAAAAAGGTAGCGCGAACTTCAGGGTCAATCCCTTCAGCTTCGACAGCATCTTTGATAATGCCGATCTTAAGGCCTGCTGGGATGGTGCCATCAAGGCCAATCGTGTAATCTTTTTTGGCAACATCAAGCGATGTTGCATCGCGTTCGTCCTTGCCTGCCGTGACCGATAGGAGCATGGCGTTATCATAGACCGTTCTGGTCAGTAGGCCAACCTGATCGGTGGATGAGGTGAATGCAATCAGGCCGTAACGGGAGTTGAGGCCGTAGGTGGGATAAAGGCCGGTAAGATTGCAAAACGTTGCAGGTGAACGAACGGAGCCGCCTGTTTCGGTGCCCAATGCGCACGGCACTAAGCCGGCTGCTACCGCGGCGCCCGATCCTGAGCTGGAGCCACCTGGGACTAGGTCGGTATTCCACGGATTTTTGGTAGGGCCATAGGCTGAAAACTCGCCTGAACCGCCCATACCAAATTCGTCCATGTTGCTGCGGCCAACGGATACTGCACCGGCAGTTTTAAGGTGCGCAACGACGGTGGCGTCGTAAGGGGCACGATAATTAGCCAGGATTTTTGAACCGGCACTGTTGGTTCGGCCTTTTTGGCAGATGTTATCTTTAATTGCTATTGGGATGCCGGCCAATGGGCCTTTATCAGCGATGTCCGGTGCCTGGACATCATCAAAGTGCTCAATAAAGGCATTAAGTTTTGGTTGGTATTTTTTGATACGGTCACCGTAAAAGCGTATGACCTCTTTGGTTGATAGTTCTTTTTGATCGAGCTTAGCTTTAAGCTCTTTGAGGGTAATAAAAGGATTCATGCGTGTGGCCTTTATTATGCTGCATCAAGGATTTGGGGAACGGTAAAATAACCTTCATCAGTCTCTGGCGCCTGCGCTACAATGTCGGTACAGTCTTTTCTGACGGCGACGTCTTCTCTAAAGACATTAATATTGCCGACATCTTCGGCCTGTGCCGTTATGGAGATGTGCTGTAGCTGGTCGACGTAGGTTAAGATCGCCCGTATTTGCTGCGCAAAAAGGTCAATCTCGCCGTCCTCCAGTTTGAGTGCAGATAGATTTGCTATGTGTAATAATTCTGTTTTGCTAAACTCGGCCATGCCTAATCCTTGGGGTATTTGCTATGATAGTAACAAGCGCTCATATCCTTCGACAAGCTCCCAGCCTTCGCATAAAGCTACGGCGGGCACGGCAGGACGAGCGCTTATGGGTGTTCTTTTCAACAGCGCTCGTGGTGAGGAGCTGCGTAACAGCGTCTCGAACCATTTTGAGCGCCTAATAAACTATTTATGTCCTAAAAGCTTATAGGCAAACGAGCAAAGAGGCAAGGGGTGGGTATGTGAAAGGGTGATTATATTTTTGCTGGCGCTATTTGTTTTACGGCGCCAATCGCTCTGCCCATGGCAAAGCTTGCAAGGCCACCTTTGATGGCGCTCAAAATTCCCTGAGAAGAGAATGGATTGGTTGCGCTTGCTAAAAAATTGTAGGTAAAGGCATGAGCAATGTTGTGACCAATATCGGTTGGTTTCAATGCGCTCAGCTGCCGTTGCAGTACCGACACAATAGTCGTGCTAACAAATGCTAAAGGAATGGTGCTAACGGTGTTATCCACGCTTGTGCCCGTTGTATTTGCCATGAGGCTTTGTGTGTATGGTACAAGTGCATTATCTGGCGCTACTGATAGCAGTGCCTGCTCTACAAGATTGCATCCTACTACGATAGCAGCCTGGATGGCAGCAGCTTTGATGGCGGCTTGAATATCGTCACGTTTGAGAATGTTAACAATATTATTTTTGAGCGCTATGGCTTTAGCATCGTCGGTAACGCATGATAGTGCATTGGCACTACTGCTACTGCATGCTGGAGCGCTGGCGATAGGTTGCTTTTTGAGCGCTTTCTTTTTGCCTGCCACCATTGGCCCTGAGAATGAGCACACGATGCTGACAAGTAGTACTATTTTAAGGAGAAATGCTGTTGTTTTCATAATAATCCCCGATGTTAAGGTAGCGATCCAAATAGAGGATCTGCTTTTCACCATTCTACGATGGAAAGCAAGAATAAACAACCGCCCTATGGTACGGGGTTTTCACATCTTTGGTTCGGGGTCTTAAACCTGGCGATTTTGCCACTTATGACTCTTGATACGGTACAGGTAGGTGATGCCCATCAGGCCGGTGGTGATATAAAATGAGCCGTAGACCAGAACAAAGCGCGTTGTCTGCGCTAGGCCAGGGATGGAGGCCAGGCCGTATGACACCGGTACAAAGAAGCACGTGCATGCAAAGAACCGGCTCCACATAACGGTTTTAACGTCGCCAGCGCCGCGCAAGGCCCCAGCAAGAACGACTTGGGTGAAGTCAAAAAATACAAGCATGCTGATGGCCGGCAATACGGTGCCTGCAAAGGCGGTGATCTTGCCACGTGGATCAAACAAGCTGATAAAAAATGGGGCATTAAACGCAAGTATAAGCAGCGCTGGTACCAGGGTAATGCACGTTAATGCAAAGACCTTTTTGATATTGGCACTAGCACCGTCCGGATCTTTTGCTCCCAAGCTATTGCTCACCAAAAAGGTGATAATTTGTGCCGATGCAATAACGGGCAAAAAGGCAAAGCGTTCTAAATCTTTGGCGACATTAAAGGTGGCGATCGCATACTTTCCCATTGGCGCAATCATTTTTGAAAGCCATACATAGGAGGCCGCAATCGTCATTTTATCGATCATTATCGGCCAACTCAAGCTGAGCAGGTGGCCAATGCGGGCAATATTAAAGGTCCCTAAAAAGAGGCGCGCAAAATATTTTTTGTAGTCCGGATTGGTGAGAATGTAGTAGAGTGCAATGCTGTTCATGATGGTGTATTGGATGATGGTAGAAACGGCAGACCCCATCAGCCCAAGCTTTGGAAAGCCGCAGTATCCAAGGACTAAATTATAATCAAAAAAGATGAATAAACTAATACCGATTATGTTGATGCACATGGGGATTTGCGTGTTTTTTACCGCTCGCATAAAACCCAATAGGCTAAGCGCGATAAAGATCAAAAACACACCAAATGATTTAAGTTGCAAAAAGGGTGTGCCAAAGGCGATCATTTCGTGCGGTACGCCCAGCCAATGATAAATGCTGGAAGCCATGCAAAAAATAAGCAGGAATTGCATGAAGCCGATAATGAACGTTGTCCAGAAGGTATCGGCAAGGCCTTCGCCACATTGCTCATAATCTTTGGCTCCATTATGGCGGCCAATCATGGCGATGCCTGCGACAGGAATAGCCTCTGCTAATTTGATAAGCATGTGCAGGAAATTGGTGCCCATCCCAACGGCGCCAAAAATGGTGGTAGATCCTAAGCGAGAGATAATCCACGAATCGATCATCGGGGGAAGCGAAATTAAAATGAGCGCAGAGATAAGCTCAGGAAACCAATAGCTTAAAATGGCGCGAATCGGATCGCCTTTGTGTCGCGCTGCTTGTAATTTTGTAAAAAGATATCTCATGGGCCAACCTTCACTGCTTTATTTCTGGTCTATGCGGTGGGTCGCACAGAGCGTATGCGTGTCAAAGTGTAGCCTTACATATTGCAAGAAAATGTAAAGCGCTAGTTCACCACGCAACGCCCGGCAATACCTCATAGCTGGATGCTGATGGACGGGCCACTTCTAAGATGCGGGCCAGTGTTATTGGTAGTTGTTGTATTACAACGCGGTCAGCAATAGTTTTGTGTTCATACCTGCCCTGTTGATAAAGGACAAGGGGCACCTGTGTGTTGTCATTGTGCGGGTCACAGTGCGAGGTTCCGGTAGGATACGTCGTTAAGAGTGAGTAGGGGTGTGTCATGCAGATCAGGCCACTCATACGATTTTTAAAGTATTGCATCTTATAATAATTTTCTTGTTGTTCGCTTGCATCAAATGATAGATTTGGCAGCTCATGAGCAGTCCATACTTTTTTAATACCCTTTTGCCCTTCAAGGAAGTGTTTAAGGTCCTTGATAGCGTTTTCACGTTTATCTTCGTTGAGCGTATCGAGCGCCTCCTTGTTAAGTGCAAAATAGGTAGGCTCAAAACCCTTGATCACCTCTTTAATGCGATATTTTTTTAGTGCCAGTTTATTCATCGCTTTAATCAGTGGCTGTACCATGATGCGACGAGCATTATCAATGCCCCTTTTTTGGCTAATTTCTGGTATTGGTATAATGCCATGATCAGCGGTGAGGCCAAACAGGCAGTTCTTTGCGCCAACTTTTTTGCGCGCATGATCCATCATTATTTTGATCTGTTTATCAATGTGGTACATCAGATCAATCGTCTCTAAGCTATCGGGGCCATAAATGTGCCCTGCAAGGTCAAGAGTGCTGATACTTATCCATAGCAACATACGATCATCTTTGCCGGTCAGATTATTATCAAGACAGTCTTTGGCAAAATCCATAAGTGCCTTGGTTGCATACGGTGTTTTCATAAAGTATTGGTAGGGATATTGTGCTGAATGATCGATGGGGATAGCAATCGGTTTTTTGCGGCGCGAAATGAGGCTCGTGTGTCCAGCGTAGTCATAATTATTTACGTAGGGGAAGGTATAGGCCTTGTCCTTGAGCTCATAACAGGTCTGCCAGGTAATACTGGTTAGCTTGGGAATGTCATGTTCTTTATTGAATTCCTGTACCCAGCCAGGAAGCGCAGTCTTAAAGTATTTTTTACTAGAGGTAAAGTTGCCGGTTGTTGCGTCAAACCAGAGCGCCTTACCACGGCGATTAGCCATTGCAATAGCAGGATATGATTTAATGGCCAGCGCAAAAACTTTATACCGATTACTTTGCTTGGATGCGAGACGGCATTGATCGGAGATGCCGTCGACCATTGTATTTTTGCATGATTTGCCTATTGGACATTTGCTGTCATACACGGCTGCTTCGGGTGAATGATCATCATCATAGGCGATCTTTTTATAATTCTGGTCAATCCACTGATTCAAAATGCCCCCGTGATCCTTTGGCAGGGCGCCGGTGCTCATTGCGTGGTGCCCGGTTGTGGTTTCTGGAATAGCATGTGGATGATGAGCATTGGTGTACACGATTCCTTCATTGAGCAGCTCGTGTAAACCGGCATTAAAGTGTGGGCGCAGCTTTTGTATGTATTGCGTCCATGAGCCCTGATCAATAACAAACATAATGACCAGGCGTGGTGGTGTTGTTTTTGTCTGCTGTTTTTTTGCAAACGCCTGGTGCATACTGAGGCAGAGAAGCAGGATGATAAGATATTTTTTTGGCATGGGCAGTCCTTTGTGTTAAAACCCTAGCAATGAAAAAGGCGCTCGTCCTGAGCCTGTCCCCTCGACAGAGCTCGGGATAAACTCCGGATATGGGTGCCGATAAAAAATACCTTAACATGGCATATGGAGCATTCTAAAGAATAAGGATTTTTGTGATCATTCAGCGTGTAACAGCAGGTCTTTTTGTACTTATCACCAGCACAATGCTCCAGGCATTAGAACTGCGCATCAAGCAACAACCGTCGCCTGCTATGCACATGATTAGCCTACAACTTTCTATTGTGCCAAGTAGTGACGAGCTGGTTGTTTATGCCGATGCATTTCGTCTTTCAGTAACAGAGCCCTATCGTTTACAGCTGCGTCACCTTACGGTGCAGCCAAAGCGGTTGTATGACCCATTGTGCAAAAGAATGAGGCGTATGTTTACGCAGCCATTCACCATCACGATGGAAGCCTGCCTTCCTGGCCAGTGTCAGATTGTTGATGGTGGCGGCCCATTAGTAACGCTATCCTGCTTGGTGGGGTATAAGAATGGCGTAATAAAGCCGCATACGCATGTGATGGCATTGAAGAGGCAAGAGGCAAAGGAGGCACGCGTCCCCTTGGCGTCCAAGGACATGAGCGCATCCAATCAACAGCCACCAGCGGTCCAATGGACACCCTATGTTCAGGACATAGAACATGAACGTGCATGGATACACGGAGCCGATGCTTTCACGCGCAGTGTGCAGCGATGGCTACAAAATTTAATAGCAGCAATGAAGCGGCATGCCGTCCATGCGGTTGGCCTTATGCTACTTATCGTGCTGGGATGTTGTTGTCGAAGGCCATCAAGCTGGCGTGCATGTACCAAGGGCGCTTCATGGCTGGTGATGGGCTTTGGGTGGCTTTATATTAATTTTTTTATGACTGGATACGCGGCATACTATGCAGCAGCGGCACTTTCAGCCCTGGTCATGGTATATTTTTTTGTGACAGCGCCCCCTGAATATTATTTCATTGGACGCCTTAAAAATCTGATTGGGCTGGTGGCCGGTATTTGTTTTATGCCGTTGCTGACGATGGCCTATTTATTAGGCCATGGCTTTTAAGGCTGTGCACGCATTTTCCAAAAGGAGCTTGGGTTTGCGAAGTTCCTTTTGGAAACAAGACAGGACACCTCTAGCGTTCTCTAATGCATCCGATTGGGCTCCGGTTATTTTATCATTGCCTATGCTTTCGTATGATTCTATGCGTGATTCTGTCGCTGCTATTCTTTGTTTTAACTCACGTTCTCTTTGGTTAACAAGTGCCTGTAATTCTTCTTTGGACCAGTTGGGAGCATCGTCTTCATCATCGCTAAGGCCAAGTTCGATCGCGGGAGATAAGCCTGCTTTGGGAATGAGAGGTAATTCCATGTTTCCCTTGTTAAGGGCACGATCAAGCAAGGGTGCATCATTTTCAGCATCAGCAACAGTGATGTTCCCGGTTTTGACCATTTGCAATACGATTTCTGCCAATGTGTGTTTGTTATTAGCTTCTTCCATTAAGTCTTGAGCGGTTGTACCCTGACCGAATACAGCATCATACAACTCTTTAGACTCCTTAGCGTATACAGCATTATTTTTTGCCATGGCTTGCTTTGCCCCCGCTAAAGTAATTTGGTCAGCATGATTGCTTGGATTACCATCGGCTATTTGTTGTGCCTTTTGTAGATTTTTTGCGAGCCTTGGATCATTTTTCGTGTAGGTAGAGATAGTCGTTGTGCAATTCATTTTCTGTTTCCTGGCACGACAGCGCTCGTCAGATTGGTTCTGATGAATGGTCCGCTGATCCCAGGCATTTTTTGTATGAGCACATTCACCTATCAACATAAGACCATTAACGCACAAAAGTGCCCGGCACGCCTTTTTATACGCATGACCTTTTTCAAGGGCGGCCTCAATGTGCAGTAAACGCAGGAATGATTGTGCAGTCATTGCGGTAGAGCGGTACTGTTGCAATGATGGGTTTGTATCGAAGTCATTCACCGTATGTATGTGTGCAACGGCGAATGCTGCCAATGCTCGTGATATTGGCAAGATGTAGATGCGAAAACATTTGGCTAATGCGGTAATTTTTTTGTCAGTATCGCTGTTATCAGATTTTTCTGTGACTGCAGCAACGGTGTCTAGCGCCTCGTGCTCGCTTACGCTGGTGGTAGTATCATTGTCTGTATTAGTAACAACTTGGTTGCGTAATCGTTGTATACACGTTTTTAGGGTGGCTGCATCGTAGATCATCCAGGCGCCGTGCACGATAGAATCTCGTTCTTGCAGTAGTGTATATGCTGAAGAGTGCTTAAACAAGTTATCAATTTTGGGTTTGTTATAAAAAAATAGTCCGGCGTTGATAAGCGCAATACCACTTTCAATAGCCTTGTACAACGCGGCCTTTTTGATATCCCCTTTGATATCGTAGTGGCTTGCAAGCCCAGCAGCCGGTGCAAGTGCAATGGCTGAAACCATCTCAGCTGTATTTGTATTCCAGAATGAGGCACTGAGGGTAAGCGGCAGCTGTGTTAGGGCAAGGCTTATGGCCAGGGCTTTGCTGATGTTCTTGATGGACGATTGTGGGGAACTTTTTCTTCTGTTCATGTGTAGTTCCTTGTGCAACTAATAGCGATTTCTACGGTGATAATGCTGTGTAGTTATAGCATATTTTTGCACAAGGTACAAAGAAAAACGCCCCTGAATATTATTTCATGGGGGTGTTTTAAAAATTTGATTGGATTGATAGCCGGCGTCTGTCTAGTACCGTTGCTGACGATGGCCTATTTGTTGTCGCATGGGTTTAGGGGTCATCAGATTGTTGATTTACTTGCCTTTTTTCGGCTTGCCTTGTAAATTATAAATCAATTTAGAAATTTCAAGGTTCTTCGGTAATAGAGGATTAGATCATGAAAAGAGAACTGTATGATAGTGCAATTGACCTTCAGCTCAGGGTACACCCTATTTGTGGACTCCTTGGGCCACGCCAGGTAGGTAAAACTACCCTTGCTCTGCAATATGCAAAAAACTTTGCTGCGGATACCGTGCATATCTTTGATCTAGAAAGTCCACTTGAATTGGCGCAATTTGATAACCCAATGCTCTTGCTGCAGCCGTTAATGCGGGAAGGCAACTTAATTATTATTGATGAAATCCAGCGACGTCCTGAGCTGTTCCCTGTATTGAGAGTGCTGGTTGATAGAAATCCGGGCAAAATATTGATTTTAGGCAGTGCCTCACGCGATTTGATTCGCCAATCATCTGAAACATTAGCTGGCCGTATTGGGTATATTGAAGTTGCGCCGTTTTCTTTTACTGAAACGAAGGAAACGCCTATGCTTTGGCTACGTGGTGGTTTTCCACGTTCCTACTTAGCGCCAACGCTTGAGGAGAGCTTTGTATGGCGTGAAGCCTATATTAGAACCTTTCTAGAGCGTGACATTCCGAATTTAGGTTTTCAGATTCCGGCGCCACAGGTCTATCGCTTTTGGATGATGCTGTGTCATTATCATGGGCAGACCTTTAATGTCAGTGAAATCTCGCAATCCATGGGTATTTCTGATCATATTTCGCGCAAGTACCTGGATATTCTTGCCGGTACGTTTATGATGCGTGTGCTACATTCTTGGCGCGAGAATATTAATAAACGGCAGGTTAAGGCGCCAAAAGTTTATTTCCGCGATAGCGGTATTTTGCATGCACTGCTCAACATTCGTGATATGAAACAACTAACCATGCATCCGCGCCTAGGAGCTTTTTGGGAGGGCTTTGCGCTTGAAGAAGTTATACGTAAATACAAAGCGTCGGCAGAGGAATGCTTTTTCTGGGGCACACATTCTGGTGCTGAGCTAGATTTATTATTGCACAAGGGCGATAAGCGTATAGGCTTTGAATTTAAATACAGCGACGCGCCAAAATTTACTGCCTCAATGCAGACGGCGCTGACCGATCTTACCCTTGACCACCTCTATCTTATTTATCCTGGAGTTGGGCAGTTTCCCTTGCGAGACAAGGCAACGGCCTATGGGCTTGAGACGTTTCTAACCACGCAGGGATTATAGTATTCTTGGTTCCATATAACACCCTCTCGTAAGATAACATCCCGAAAGTTCTCTTGTACAAAATTCAAATCCACGAGATCTATTTTATACGGTATATCAGTAGCGGCTAAGATTTCCTTTGCCTCGCCAACAGCATGGCGATTTTCAGCTTTGCCAGTATCAATAGCCAGGTCTATGTCAGAGCGATCATGATTGGTTTGACGAGCGCGTGATCCGTACAGATAGATTTTGGCGCCGGGAAATAGTGCTTGGAGGAGAGCGATAATTTTGTGTTTCATCGCTTCGGGTACTTGGTGTGCCATGGAAAAACTTTCTATCTCTACTTATAAAAATTCTTCTTCTCAGTATCAGGCTTATGCATTTTATCCATGAAGCGCCTTTTTTCTTTTTTCAATAAGCCGACCATTTTATCGATAGTGGTATCAATAACGGCATACATATCGGTGCCTTCGTCATGGGCATTTAAATCATAATGAGCACTTCTCAGGTGCAGCTCTGCAGCATGATGAGGGTGTTGCTTATTTGCCTTGAGCCACAGCTCGATACGAAAGGGATGGCTGCCATCGCTGTTGCCAACCAGCTCGGTGAGTTTTTCTAGCTTTTCGTTGGCATGAGCTTCCATGGGATCAGAGTGAGACATATTATGAAACGTGATCTTGATAGACATTGCGATCCTTTCATTAATTTTAATACTTCGTTATCTCATGTGATATAGTGTGCCCAAATAATGCTCTTTGGTATAGGTATTTTCTAAAATTTCTTCACTTGTCCCCTCTGTGACTATATTTCCATGTATCATAACGTAGCCATACGTCGCAATAGAGAGTAGTTGGTCAACATTGTGATCTGAGATAATAATGGCAATGCCATCGTGTGCTAGGGCGGTGAATATATCTTTGAGCTGGGCTATTGATTTAGGGTCGATGCCGGCAAATGGTTCATCAAGCATGAGCATGGTGGGCTGCATCAGCAGAGCCCGAATGATCTCAAGTTTGCGTTGTTGGCCGCCGGACAAGGTTTCAGCTTTCTGATCGATGGCAGCAGCAAGCTCCATCGTTGTTAACCACGCGGTAGCCGCTGCTAAAAAATCATGCTTGGTGCGTGTGCGCCAGAGTGGGCAGTAGTGGTACACGAGCAAAAGATTTTCCAGTGCGGTCATCGATAAAAAGAGTGATGGCTGTTGCGGTAAATAATGAAGGCCATGCTCAACGCGCTTATGTACGCTCCACGCGTTAATGAGTTGGTCATTAAAGACGATATGATTGGTGTTATCGTTCAGAGAGGCCGGTGGATTTTTGTGAAGGCCCACTAGAGTTTTAAGCAGTGTCGTCTTCCCCGCGCCGTTTGGGCCCAGGAGCGCGACGACACGTGCCGTAGTCACCGATAAAGAGACCGATTGCAGGATCCGCCTTTTTTGCAACGTTTGGCTTAGCCGCGTAACGTGCAAAAGTGCCATGGCTACTTGTCGCCCGCGGTAACCAGGTGGATAGGGCATCCTTTGAGGTCGTAATGTTTTCTTAAAATATTTTCAATACAGCTCAGTTGGGATGGGCCAAACCATTCTGGGTGATTAACCTTAAGCAAGAAGGTGGGAATACGTCCTTCCAGAGGGCGAATCTTTTTCAGCTTTAGCTCTTGTCCGGTGTGGTACAGGTGCATTGAAGCCAGCCCATTCTTTACTATTTCATCAACTTCAACTGGATTAAATTTCTGGTTGCAGCGTTGCCACACATTCTGAATTTCAGCAAAAATCTTACCAACATTTCTGTGCGTCAGGCAGGAGATCCAGATTTGCGGGATTTTTTTAAGAATAAACTCATACTCCGCAATGCTTTGCTCCAACGTGCTATTGGTGTACTCATTGAGCAGATCGATCTTGTTGAAAATGACAACAACCATCTTTTGCTGTTCATAGGCGTAAAAAAGCAGCTTGAGCTCTTGGTCAGCAATTTTGCCCTCTGAAGCATCAACCATTATTAAAACCAGGTTGGCTTCTCTAACGGCTTGTAGTGAGCTTTTGACCATGAGTTGTTCAAGATCATCATCAACATTGCGTGATCGGCGTACGCCTGCAGTATCAGTTACCTGGATAAGGTCATTACAATAGTAGGTGGTATCAGAGATTGCTTCACGTGTGGTACCGGCGATGGGTGAGACAATAGAGCGTTCGTGCTCGATCAGCAGATTCATCAGGGATGACTTACCAACGTTGGGACGGCCAATAAGCGCTACGTTGTATGATGGGGCTTTTTCTTCATGTTCAACCGGTAGTGGTATGGCCTCTACAATCCCATTAAGCAGGGTGGCGATACCGATGCCGTGAATACCGGAGACCGGTATGACCGTTTCAAAGCCGAGTTTATAAAACTCAGGCATATGCTCTTCCATGCCATGCATATTATCGGCTTTGTTGATCAGGAGGAAAACCGGCTTGTTTGAGCGTCGCAAAATCTGCGCTATTTTGATGTCCTCTTGGGTGAGGCCATTTTTGCCATCGCATACAAAAAGGATGAGGGATGCGTAGCTGAGGAGCTCAACAACTTTTTCCTGAACGCGTTTACCAATATCATCCTGGTTTTTAGCAAATGAAAATCCGCCGGTATCGATGAGTGCAAAGGTCTTGCTATCCCAGCTAATTAACTCTTGCAAATAGTCACGGGTGACGCCTTCACGCTCAAAAACAATACTGAGTTTTTGCTGTGTAAGACGGTTAAAGAGGGTTGACTTGCCAACGTTTGTACGACCAACGAGAAGAACTTTTGGAGGGGAAAGAAGTGTGCTCATGATATTAAATGCCGATTTGACAATAGAGGGGTGTGTGCCGTGAAAGCTGCGGTGATTTGTTTTGCTCATGGGTGTGCCTTCAATTTCTTTATTTTACCCGGGAAATGACGAAGGAGCAACCCCGCCTTTGGCCATTGACCAAGATCTTTGATTGTAATGAATTCACTTACGGCTTCTTGAGGGGGCTTAAAGCTGTTTCCAACCGGCCTTTGAAAAGGTTTTGCGGCTTGCATCGGTGGCGGACTGCTTGTTGGTATTTTTCCATTCCCTGCCGGGAGTGGGTAGGCTTTTACGGCGGCTTGGGCGGTGCCTTTTTCAAAGGCAAAGCCATTTGCCCCTATAAAATGCGCCTGTAACGAGGGGAGCCAGAGTGGCCGGCTGTCGGTTATGGTATTTTTTAAAAAAATGCTATCAGTGCTCAGCTGAATGGTTACCAGGCAGGATGTTTGATTATGCGTAACAAATGTGCTTTGACTTAGGATTGATAGCAGGAGCTGGTCTTGTAAATCAGATAGCCCGCTAAGAAAGCCGGCCCAGCGGCTGTCGTGTTGTACTGGGGGTGCCACGGAGGTCGGTTTTGGTGTTATTTGCTGTGGCGACTGAGTGTTGACATTATTCAATGTTGGCTGAGCTATTGGTGTTGATTGTTGTTCAGTCAAAAATGCTTGTCCAGTATCCGTTCGCCCCGACCCTTCGACTCGCCTGAGCTCGCTCAGGGCAGTCGGGATATTGATCCCGCTCGTCCCGAGCTTGTCGAGGGAAGGCCGTGAGCCCTGAGCGGAGTGAAGGGACCGAATGGAGGGGGGCAACGGCTGAGAGACCACTTGCCGAGCCTGAATTGGGTGTTGAGGCATCGATGAGAATCCACCGCAGCCTGCCCCGCCGTAGCCTTGTGCGGAGGCCGGGCCATGCGCCTTGAGCAGCTCGTCAAGATCAGCAATATTAACCTGCTGGCACAAGGTCAGCAGCGTCATTTCAAGAAAAACATGCTTTTTACTGGTCCTAGAAAAGATTTCTTCTTGTGACCACAAAAGGTTCAATATTGCCTGAAGCCTATTGAGTGAACAGGTGTCGGCAAGCTTTTGCAGTTCGTCCCTATTTTTTTCTACACTGGCAGGCAATGCTTGTACACCAAACTTAAGCCACACCAGCAGGCGAAACGCTTGGATGAGGCTATCCCACAGCAGATCGGCTGAACGTTGCTCAAAGGAGATGCTTTGCAGGTGCTGCACCAGTCCTGCTGCGTTATTGGTCATGACCAGGTCAAGAGTGGCAATCAGATCGGTTAGGCCAATTTTGCCTAGAACTCGCAGGATGGTCTCTTGCGTAATGTGATCGCTTGAAAAGCGTACACGCTCAAGCAGATTGATGGCATCACGTGCTGAGCCTTCCGTCTCTTCAACTAAGATGGCGAGCGCCTCATCGTCAATGACCACCTGCTCTTTAGCGCAGATCTGTTTTAAATGCTCTTTAAGGCTGGGTGTATCGATGGCGCTAAAGGTTAGCTGAAAGCAGCGCGACAACACCGTCGTTGGTAGCTTTGGCACCTCAGTGGTTGCTAATAGAAAGATGACCGATAGTGGCGGCTCTTCTAAGACTTTTAAAAACGCATTGAATGCGGCCTTGCTGAGCATATGCGCTTCGTCGATCAGGTAAACTTTTTTTTGTCCAACCAGTGGCATGTAGCTGGATGATTCAATGATCTGGCGAACATTATCAACGCCGGTGTGTGATGCGGCATCAATTTCAATAAAATCTGGGTGGTCCCCCTGCCCCATGGTAATGCACGATGAGCAGGTGAGGCATGGAATGGGCAATGTTGGATTTTTTTGAAAATCGACAAGTCCCTTGCAATTGACTGCAGCAGCAAAGATACGCGCTGATGTCGTCTTGCCGCAGCCGCGTTGGCCAGCAAAGAGGTAAACAGGAAAATATTTGTTTACGTATAAGCTATTTTTTAGCATCCTAACGGCGATATCCTGACCAATGACCTGATCAAAGGATTCAGGCCGCCATTTACGTGCCAAATTAAGATTTGGTTGTGTTGTATTCATAATTTAAAAGCTACGGTATAGTATTCTTTTTTAGGTCTATTCTGATCTACTCAGTATACCTAGTTTTTCAAAGAAGGCTTTATTTAATGTATCTAAAAAAAATAATTTGCGCGATGATGATATTGTTTTTGGTGATGCAAGGCATGCACCTACATGCGGCGCAGTTGCACCAACGTATTTTTGATGACAGTGAGGCCAAGCATGATCATGTGGTGATAGTGATTCAACCGCATAGCCATGCCATCCAAGACGATGGTGATGCCGACGATTACGCTGTGGACATAGATGATGAGGACTTTGATCCCAACCAAAAATATAATCGCGGTCACCTTTGCCAAAAGCTGACTGCCTGGGCTTCAACATTGAGTACCCGCTGTAAGGAGGACGTTAAAAGGGCGTTCACCAGCATCATAAAACATTGCAGGCATAATGTGACTAGGGCTTTGGATAATGCACAGGTGCGGGATGCAGCTGCGCTTTTGTTAGTGGTTGGCTCAGAGGCGGTATGTGCTGGTATTGCCTATGAATTATATAACCCAGATTTTAATGACCTATCTCAGCGCTTTGGGGCCTTTGATCTTGAATTATTTCGTGATACTCAAGATCGCAAACACAAAGATCGAGTCATATGGGAACTGATGTTTTTTTCTGAATGTGTCGTCATTGCTGTGTTGTTACCAGTACTGGCCATTGATTATGCATTGCCAGGCGCGTATATAAGGCTAACCGGTGACCAGTCAGTTCGTTTTGCTGGAGCATTATATGGAGCAACAATTTTTATTACGTGCACGGTGCTGGATGTGTCGTGTCTATGCTTATTCTCAACGATCCCGTTAATGTTTTCAAGGGATGGCATTTTCATTTTGTCGGTCGTTATACCATTGTTAATAGTCATTTGCTGTGCGGAAGCTGGCGTGCTTGTTCTGCAAGTGGCTGTCAGTACGGATCTTGTATATGCTGCTGTGGTTGTTCCGTATTATGCGATTAAAGATCACCTTGATGTGTACGCAAAGAAAAGGCGTGCATTATCTTATGCACGTGCCCTTTTAGATGAGCTTGATGAGAATTTAATAAAAGATTTGAGTCCCTTAGTTATTGAGTATTTAGATGATAATGTAGATGATGATAAGGGGCGTGTTGTAATAACGTATGCTGAACGTTGCATTAGAAGCATGAGTAATAGAATATTTAAGATATCGTGCTGTGTGCCTTTGGATCTGATAAGGAAATCATGGCGACAATTAATACAGGAGCGAGAAGCAAGGGCTAATGGCGACAGTATGGGACCGGCCAATCCTCATGAGTTTCTTATTACGCATTTGGTCAACAGTGGTGCCATCAAAAGAAGGTTGGGGTGGCGAGTGCAGGATGCCCTCAGCCACTACTGAATACCGCAGCTGTAATCACGCACCCGTTGGCAGATCGTTCGGCTGTTCAATTCCTCTTCAGCATCTATCGCTTGGGCAATGGCAAGCATATCGATAACCATCTTATTATTGAATTTTGCATGGTCCAAAGCCGTCACTTCGTAAATATCTTTGCTTTCCAGAAGATTTGTAAGTATTCCGTGATCACGAGCGGTAATGAGCAGCTCCGTGAGCATCAAGTGGTTGGAATTGTCATGGCTTAGTAGGGCAGCCATAAGATCATCATTATTGTTGTTTAAAAGAGCAGTGCGTATTTTTTGCTCGTGGGCGGCAGCAACAAGCTGCTGTGTAAACATTGTATTGTTGCCCGTTACCGTAAAACGCATTGTTGGCATGCCATACTCGGCAGTAGGCCAAGAATTAACATTACTGAGATCAAACTGGTAAGCAACAGCGTACAGCCTTGCAAGCATGGCGTTGTGGCATAGCTGCAGCACCATAGGCAGCACTGTCATCCCGTTATTATTTTTACTGGTTAGTAGCGTAGCAAGTACGCCATGATCTTTGGCGGCAGTGAGCAGTTTTTTCAAAATTTTATAATGACTGGCTGTTTGTGTAACGGTATCGGCGTCGAAGTCATTATAATTATATTTTAGATAGAGAGCATGCAGTACTGTGTTACTGCTGTTATCTTTGCTCATTAGTAGTGTAGTGAGCGCGCCGTGATCTTTGGCCGCAGTCAGTAGCATGGTAACGAAGCTATGATGGCGATTGTAAATTGCGGTATGTAAAACAGTCTGGCCAGCATTATTTTTGCAGGTCAACAGCTCAGCAAGTACGCCATGATCTTTGGCTACAGCAAGCAGTTTTTCAGTGCACTCGTAATAATTTATAAATCTACGGGGATTGAGTGGGTTATAGCAATTTAGTACAGCGAGGTGCAGCGCAGTATTGCCATCATGATCAACTGAACATAGATACGCACCCCATGCCTCAGATGAGGGTTGTGATTGAATATAGCTAATAATACTCTGTGCAGGTGCAGTGCGGTAGCTGCGTAGCACATAATGCAGTGTCAAATCTTGAAATAACCCAGGCTGATTATTGTTGTTGTCAGCTGGTGCTAGTGCTGTTGTAAGGGTAGATAATGCAAACTGGTCGTTAGGATCAAATGTGCTGATGGCACCTCGTGTTGCTTGGCTGATCTCAGGCGATAAATAGCCGGGTACGGCCTTGATATAATCGGATATAACATGACGGTCATAACGATCCTTACGGTCATAACGATTCTTGCCTTCTCCATAGCGGGCATAGTGTATTGGTTTATTACGAAATCGGTCTTCCTGGTGTAACAACTGAACGGCGATCGTTGCTGGATTTGGCACTTTACCTTGCTTAAGCAAGCGTTGACAGGTGATTTCAATGCATCTATTGTGTACTATCTTAAAGAAGTGCTCATGGCCCATAAGTGCTGCAACATGGAGTGGGGTGGTGATACGACGATCTCTGTCCTGGCTGTCAGCATGTAGTTGAAGAATGGGTGCATTGAATGTGGCTACAAAGGCTTCTGCGGTATGCCACTGATATTTTGAAGTCTCAAAATAACGAAATGTACCCCATATTTGTGCTAGTGCTTTCACCTTCTTGATATAATCTTTTTTGAGTATGGCCGTGAAATTTTTACTAACAAACTTAAGGCATGGTATCTGCCAATAAGCATTGTTGTAATGTTCATCCATCTGATGGGGACTGTCACCTTGAAGGGCAAAGAGGTAGCGCAGAACTTCTTGGGCTATATCACTTGGTAGCCTATCCCACAGGTTGGGTGTGTGTACGTTGGCGTCCCTGGAGAGGTTATCAGTGTCAATATCAATAACGCCGGTATCGTTGCTATCATCATGGCTATTGATTTGTGTGTAGTCACTATTATTGTTGCAATCATTTTGTTTATGCTCCTCGTGCATGCCATAGGCTAGCTTGCCTAAGGCAATGAGGACCAACATCATCAGCGATATTTTTTTGGTGCGTTTCATGGGAAACCTTCCTTTTAGGGCGCTTGAAAAAAATATTATACTGTTTGTAATTGTAGCATTAGTAATCAATTTGTAAAACAGACAAAAATTTTCCATAAAAATTTGATAAAATCGGGGTTTAATTATAGCCGAGTGCAAGAAAAGGGGAATTAAATTGTTTTTTGACGTGCTTTTGCCGACTATTCGCCACGCTATTGGTGAATAGTCTTGACTTTTCCCCAGTAGCGTGATAAAAAGTCGAAATAAATGATTTTCGAAAAATGAAAGGATTGCCATGCAAAGAGTACAAAAACAGATGATCCTCAAGGATCTGGAAAAGAAAATGGTGCTTATCGTTGGTCCACGGCAGGCCGGCAAGACATGGTTGGCCAAGGATATTGCCAAGGAATTTAGTCGCAGCGTCTATCTTAATTATGACCAGGTGCTGGACCGTGACATCATGAAAGCCCAATCATGGCTACCATCGACCGATCTTTTAGTGCTGGATGAACTTCATAAGATGCCTGATTGGAAGAACTATCTTAAAGGCATATATGATACCAAGCCAGCATCAATGCGTATCCTGGTCACGGGAAGTGCTCGCCTGGATGTGTATGACCAGCTAGGTGACTCCTTAGCCGGCAGATATTTTCGTCATCGACTATTTCCACTCTCATTGGCAGAGCTTGTACAGGTTGGTCAACCTGCACACATTGATCGGCTGCTTGAGCGTGGAGGCTTTCCTGAGCCTTATCTGGCAGATGATGTCATTGAAGCAAACAGGTGGCGGCTGCAATACACCAACAGTCTGCTCAGCACCGATATTTTTGAGATAGATAAAATTTATAATGTTAAAGCGATGCAGTTGGTATTCAACCTTTTAAGAACACGTGTTGGCTCGCAAATTTCGTACCAGTCATTGGCCGAAGATATTGCAGTATCGCCAACAACGGTGAAAAAATATGTACAAATTTTAGAGGCATTATTTGTCGTTTTTAGAGTGACGCCGTATGCAAAAAACGTTGCACGTAGCCTTCTGAAAGAACCGAGGCTATATTTTTTTGACACCGGCCTTGTGCAGGGTGATGTTGGGGCCAAGCTAGAAAATTTGGTTGCCGTCAGCCTTCTTAAGCATGTGTGTGCTCGGACCGATTACTTTGCTGAGCAGCGCACATTGCATTACCTGCGCACCAAGGATGGCTTGGAAGTTGATTTTGCGTTGGCGCATCAAGATGCTGTTGAGAGCATTATAGAGGTAAAATTGTCGGACAATGCGCCAAGCAAAACCCTTATACATTTTAATGAAAAATACGGCTATCCAGCCACTCAGCTCGTGAAACGGTTGCGTCATGAACAGCAGGTTAACTGTGTACAAGTGGTCGATGTGGAAAAGTATTTATCGGGGTTGTTTTTATAGCAATTGCTACGACTTGCCCTGCTCCGCAGCACACTGTGCAATAAGTTCTTGCGTCTCGTTAAGTTCCATATCCAGAAAGGTGTATCCGCCATTAGTTTTGCAGGCTAGCAGCGCATCCAGAACCCCTTGCTCATGAGCTGCAGCGAGTAACCACATGGCTATTTCATAGCGGTTTTCTGCAATGGCCTGGTGCAGTACCGTAGAACCGTCATCCCCTTTGCTCATCAGCAGTGAGGCAAGGATTCCCTGATCTTGGCCTATGGCCAGGAGTTCTCTAACGAGTTCATGCTGGCCATCCCTCACTGCCCACTGCAACAGGTTCCAGCCGTTATCGCGATCGACGGCAGATAGTACCGTGTGCCACACCTGAGCTGTGGCATTGTGTTTAATACAGGTAATAAGGCCTATAACTGCAGTATAGCGATCCTCTTTTGTAGCTTGAACAAGCGCTGAACCTACTGCTGATAAGTTAGCTTGAATCATGGAGTTATCACTGGCTGCGACGGCGCTTTCCAGGGCAATTTTGAGATTAAGTAATGCTGAACCATCGTTGGGATCAAATGCCCTGATTGCATCTAGCACCGGCCAGTTAAAATAAGGTCGATATCCGGGGAATTTTTTGATGTAGTTGGTAATGTACCTGTTGTCTGGACCTAGCACTAGGACATCAAACATCGGTTCAGGTATGCCTAAGCGTTGACGTTCTGCTCTTTGGTGCTGGCGTCGACGTTTTCCAATCTGATCGATTTTGTAGCAGGCATAGCATATGGGCTCGTTGTAAAACCAGTCCTTTTGTTTCAACAGCTGGACGGCAATTTGATTTTGATCTGGTGTTTTGCCCTCACTACGTAGGCGTTGGCTTGCTACTCTGATGCATTCGCTGTGCACAGCTTTGAAAAAATGGATATCACCAATAAGTGCCGCGATATGCAGTGGCGTGGTGACGCAACGATACCTGTTGTTTGCATTGGCATGCAGGTTAAGAATCGGCGCATTGAACAAGCTTACAAAGGTTGCTACGGTGTTGACGGGGTATTCAAGCAGGGCGTCATTATTGATAATCTCATCGTGATATTTATCATCAATAACTTCATCATGAAAGCGTTGCCACAATCCTGCTAATCCATTACATGTTTTTGTGTATTTGTGTTCTGCTATGCGGGTTACGAAATTTTTGCTAACACATTTAAGTCGTGCCTGCTCCTTGCAAGCGCTCTCATAGTGCTCTTCCATTTCAGCGGGGCAGGCTGCTTGTAAGGCGAAAAGATAGCGTGTTATTTCTCCGACTACGTCGTTTGGCAGTTTGTTCCATAGGTTAGGCGTGTGTGCGCTGTTCCTGACAAGATTATCGGTGTCGATATCGATGATGTCAGCATCGTTGTCGTCATCATTATGGCTATTGGTTTGGGCGTAATCGCTGTCATCGCTGTTATCGTTGTATTTATGTTCCTCTTGCATGCCGTAGGCTAGCTTGCCTGAGGCAGCGAGAACGGCAATTATTGTCAGCATCTTTTTGGTAAGGTTCATGGGTATTTCCTTGTTTAATGTTCACGGGACATATAGTTGTCATAATCCTCTAAGCAGATCTCAAACCTCGTGCTGTTGTATGTAGCATGGTCAATGGCCGTCAAACCCTTATTGTCTTTGCTATTGAGCAGCATATCGAGTATGCCTTGATCATGAGCAGCAATAATCAATTCCATAAGCATCTCATTGCTATCGTTTCTATGATTTAGCAAGGCCGCGATATCTTGGTAGCTTTGGTTATCTAGAAGGGCTATGCGTATTTCTTGCTCGTTAGCAGAAGTGGCAAGTGCCTCTATAAAAGTCTTATTGTTATTGTCTTCCACGTTAAGACTAAGCATTGCCATGTCATACGCATCAGTAGGTGTGTCGTTATAACATACTCTTTTGCCGCCCTCATTGGTGTTAAAGGCAACGTTACGCAGTTCTGAAACCATTCTGTTGTGATAGTACCGTACAACCATAGGCAGCACCGTCATCTCTCGATTATTTTTGCTGGTTAACAATGTAGGAAGGACGTTCTGGTCTTTGGCTACAGCAAGTACTGCCTTTAGCAGGTTGTAATGGTTCTTTGTATTGGAATATTCATGGCTTCTTCCTCGATAGAGCTCATGTAGCAGGGTATTACCGTCATTATTTTTGCTGATCAGTAGCTCGGCAAGTACGCCGTGATTTTTAGCAGCAACAAGAAGTTCTGTAACTAATGTATTATTACGCCTCAGGTAAAGAGCGATATGTAACGCAGTATTACCGGCTTGATTTTTGCTTGTTAGCAGTGAGGCAAGTATGCCTTGGTCTTTGGCGGCAGCAAGTAGCTTTGTAATGAGTTGCTTTGTATTGGGCTCGTTGTGTATAAAAGCTTGGTGCAGCACAGTATCGCCGCAATAATCAATTGCGCACAGATACGCAGCCCATGCTTCAGATACAGGCTGTGATTGGATATGGTCAAGTATACTGGTTGCCGCGAGGGAGTTGAATGCTATGGCACGATGAAGCGCTAAATCCTGTAATAACCCTGATTGATTATTATTACCATCAGTTCGTGCTAGTGCTGTTATGAGGGTAGATGGTGCAAACTGGTCGTCAGGATTAAATGCTTCGATGGCATCTTGTGCTGTTTGACTGGTACCAGGCAATAAATAGCCGGGTACGTTCGCGATATAGTCAGAAAGAGCATAAGTATAAGTTGGAGATCCGCATCGATATTCGGCATAGTGTATGGGCTTATTACGAAATCGATCTTCCTGGTGCAACAATTGAACAGCTATGCGCTTTCGATCTGCTATTTCACCATTATCACGTAAGTGCTGACAGACCATTGTAATGCATTCATTATGCACAGCCCTGAAGAAGTGGACATCGTTCATAAGTGCTGCAATATGGAGTGGGGTGGTAATACAATGATGCCTGTCCTGGCTGTCGGCATGCAGTTGAAGAATAGATGCGTTGCATGTGGCGATAAAGGCCTTAACCGTGTCTGGTCGATATTCAAGATTATTAAAACAGGTAAAGCTACTCCATATGTCTGTTAAAGCATGTACCTTCTTTGTGTAATCTTTTTCTGCAATGCCTGCCATGAAGCTCTTGCTAACGGGCTTAAGGCGCGCTTGCTCCCTGTAAGCGTTCTTGTAATGCTCTTCCATTTGGTAGGGGCTGTCAGCTTGGAGGGCAAAAAGATAGCGTAGAACCTCTTGGACTACGTCGTTTGGCAATCCATTCCATGATAATGGATTGTATGCATTGTGCTCTCTGACAAGATTATCGGTATCAACATCAATGATGCCAGTATCGTTGTCGTCATCGTGGTTATTGGTTTGCGTGTAATCGCTGTCATTGTTGTTATCGTCGTATTTATGTTCATTTTGCATGCCATGGGCTAATGTGCCTGACGCAATGAGGGCTACAATAATTGTCAGCATTTTTTTGGTAAGGTTCATGGGTATCTTTCACGCTATTTATTGTTCTATTTAGAATTACGGAATAGAATTATAACGCCGTGAATGATTTTGTAAAATAGCGGTGTTATTTTTATAGAATATGAATAAAATTGCTGAACTCTTTGATTGCCAGATTATTTGATAAGCCAATCAGCCTTTTTGCAGATCTTAGCGATATGCTTGTTGATCTTGGCCGGCGTCAGCGATGGCGTGTTGCCAATCTCGTAAAAGGTGTAGTGGCGAATGCCGAGAAATTTAAGCGACTCTTTTACCATCTCAGTACCTGAATTGCGGGTGCGCAGCCACCGAAACCAGTTGGACATGCTTGCGCTATTCACTACCAATGCCTTTTTAATTGAATGCAAGGGAAGGGCGTATGGGCCTTTATTGAACTGCCATGCGTAGTTGGTGATGCTATCTAGCCAGCATTTCAGCACGCCGGGAACGGCGAACCAGTAAATGGGATAAACAATGAAGAGACGATCTGCCGCCATAAAACGCTCTTTGTTGTCGTGAAAGAAGGCGTGCTGTTTGATATCTTGCAGCGTTTCATGATTCTTTGGCGCGTAAAAGGGCATATCGGCGACGTAGTCATACAGATCCAGGACGTCTACAGTAGCGCCCTGTTGCCGCAGGTGGTTGACGGTGTCGTAAAAGATGCGCCCGTTGAGCGAGTCTTTTTTGGGATGAGCAAAAATTGCATAAATACGCATGTAAGTACTTTCACACTTTCTTATAACCGTCGCACCCCTCCATTCGGTTTCCTCGAGGCTCGGAACTTACGGCCTGCGGCACCTCCATCGGGGCGAACGGCTTTTTGTTGTCTTGCCAGCCGCAACAGGAAATGACGTTTACAGGGATGTCATAAAAGATAAAAGGGGCAGGATACAGAAACATTACACCCCTGCTGCTTCCTTCCGGACCTGACAGATTCTGCATAATATTAACTTATCCTACCCCAAATTTGTAAGAGGACTGGCTGCGCCGCCCTACTACGCCATCCTACTTCGCTAAAGCTACGTAGGACAAGGCTTCGAAGGGCATACTTCGCTCTTCATTTTTACTATTAATATTCCTATTTAGGCGAAGTCTGGCTCTACTACGCTAGTAAACTAGCTTCGAAGAGTAAACCCGCCATACGACGTGTCCTACGTAGCTTTAGCGAAGTAGGAAGCTCCGCAGGAGCGAAGTATGGTGGAGAGAGAGGGATTCGAACCCTCGATACCCCTTTCGGGATATACACGATTTCCAATCGTGCGCTTTCGACCACTCAGCCATCTCTCCCTTTTTGTCATCCTGAACCCTGTCCTGAGCCTGGTCGAAGGGTCGTTTCAGGATCCAAGCCCTTGTATAAACCTTACTCGTCTTTAGCAGGGGCTGGTTTTGGGGCCTTTTTTGCTGCAACAGGAGCAGGAGCAGCTGGCGCTGCGGCCACAGTAGGCTTTTTAACCTCAGGTGCTGTCGTCTTAGCTTCTTTAGCTACCGGTGCTGTCTGTTGAGCAGGTGCTGCTTGGCGAACAGGGGCAGATTGCTGTTGGGCAGCAGGAGCAGCCGGTTTTGCTACAGGAGTTGCAGCTCTTTTAGCTTCGATTTCAGCGGCTTTTTGTGCCCTAGCAGCAGCTTTGTTAGTATCAAGTACCTTCAATCCTTCTTGAATGCGTGATTCAAGATATTCTACAACAAATGCGATAGCCTTTGGAGAATCATCGTTTGTTGGGATAACAAAGTTTACGCTTGATGGATCGGTGTTCGTATCAACAAGGCTGATAACAGGGATACCAAGGCTGTTAGCCTCTTTAATAGCAGAGCACTCTTTTTTAGCATCTATAACGATGATGGCTGCTGGTGGATATTCAAGGTCGATAATACCGCCAACATTCTTTTCAAGACGAGCAATTTCCTTTTGGATCATGCTGATCTCTTTTTTCTTGTAATGGGTAGTTGATTTTTGAATGACATCACGCATATGAAGGAGGCGTGTGACCGCTTTTTTTACCTGATCATAGTTACTCAGCGTGCCGCCAACCCAACGATTGATGACGTATGGCATTTTTGTTGTTGTTGCTGCGCGTAGCACGATGGACTGTGCAGCCTTTTTGGTGCCAACAAACAGAAATTTTCCGCCGTTGCCCGCAAGGTCTTTTAGGAAATTGCCGGCACGTTCCAATAAAATAGCTGTTTTGGAGACGTCGATAAGATGTACGCGGTTTTTTGTACCCCAGATGTAGGGACGCATTTTTGGGGACCAGCGAGACGTTTTGTGACCAAAATGTACGCCGGCATCAATCATTAGCTTTGGATCTATCATAAGTATAATTCCCACGGGTTTTAACTATTGTTTCTTGGGTTTACGCATAAACCACCCGCCAGAAGAAACAAGTTTTTTGAAAAAATGTAAACTAACAAGCTTTTTCTGCATCAAAAGCGCAAAGGTAATTCTACCAAATTATAGGCGTTTGGCAAGCACTACGTGCCCTTTTGGCCAATTACGGCATTATTTTTTAGTGTTTTACTATAAATCTTGCCAACCCAGACAGCGATGAACACCCAAACAAGTGCTACGCTGCAAGCAAATAATGATTGCATAGCCAAAAGTAAATAGGGGGATTGGCTCAGAGACAAAATATTCAACGTTGAGCCGGTCGTTTTGGATAATGTACGACCAAATGAATCGATCCAGGCCTTAGATTTAAACTTAATGTCTTTTACCGTTGGGATGAAGAGCATTTCTCTGAGTGGATGATTGATACCATAGTTCAATGCCCGCATAATGACCATGACAATAAAGATGGTCAAAAAGGTTGGGGAGAGCAACGGCAAAATTGCCAGTAGAATGGCGACAATTGGCATGATTAATAGTCCGCGATTGATACCAATCATTGATGCTAGTTTTGTTGCGCCAAAGAGGGCAAAAAAGAAGCTGAGCGTTTGCCAGCTACCGGTGTAAAATAACATGTATGATGTCATGGCATGTACCTGATTATTGGTCTCAATAGACATTAATACGTGCATCTGATAATCAAATATGATATTGATTATCTCATAACTGAAGACTAGGCCGAAGATGCCAAGAACGTATGGTTCGGTAAGCATGAGGCGCAAGCCCTCAAAGACGCCCGCCGACTTTTTAGAACGCTCAACCTTTTGCTCGACCTGATAGGCTGCCTCATACCCATGCATCTTATCCTCTGGAATGCCTACTTGCATGCGATATGTGCAGTAGATTGCAATTAACAGAAGGATGGAGTTACTTGCAGTGAGCAATGGGATTGATATGCACCCATTAAGGCCAGACCATTCCATAATAAACCAGCCGGCCAGTGTTGTTAGGATACCGCCGACTCTGGATGCCGCAACAATTAATGGATATCCTCTGCCAGCAAAGATAGGCGTACTGATCGAATTAATAAAGCTCCAATAGGTACCCAGGACTAGCGCCTGAAAAAGATCCATGAAGAATTCAAAAAGCCACCCTACAAGTCTGTATGGACTTGTTTGTGTGTTCTGAACACCATAGACAGGGTGTGCAAAATAGTAGGCAAACACCAGGCATGCAACAGCATAAAAGCCCATAAAAAAGTATACTGTGTGGTAGCGTTTGAGTCTGTCAAGAATCTTAGCATAAAACAACATGACGGGAATCATTATAAGGATACTAAAAACTTTGGCATACGGTTCATATTCTCTACCAACAAATCCCAAAAAAACTGACGTTTTTAGTGACCTTAGCATTGAATAGGAGCCGATGATACAAAAAAGGGTAATGGCAGAAAACACTATTTTACTGGCATCGTACTCATCAATTTGTAGGTAATGTTGAAGGAGTCTTGTTATGGGGTGTCTTTTGGTGCTCATGTATCGCCCTTTTGTTTACCGTCATTATCGTGTTAGACTGGTTGATTTTCTTGTAAGTTCTTAGCATCTTCATCTTTTTGGCCGATTACATATTTATGATCAATTGCATCTTGCAGTGTTTTACCAAGAAAGTACACAACAATAAGCCATAAAAATGATAAACCCAGGCTCAGGCTCAAGCTTGAGACAAGAGCAAACATTGGTGCAGTGCCTTTGAGTGAGGCGTTAAACATTGAGCCAAAGCTCTTTGCTATGCGTGAACCAAAGGCGTCGGTCCAGGTTTTTGCCTTAAATTTAATATCCTTAGTGGTTGGTATATACAGGACCTCTCGTGTTGGGTGATTAAGCGCATAATTGAAGGAGCGCAGGGCAACCAATACGACAAAGAATGATTCCGGGGTTGGAATGGCGTAGGTAAATATGAGCAGTGATATGCACAGTATTGGAAATATAAAGAGTGCGAAGCGTATACCAATAAACCGTAGCATTGGTGTTGTGCCAAAAAATGAGATAATAAGGCCGATGACATTCATCAAAAAGTAATAAAATGCATAATAAGCTGTCATCGCGCCAACCGTGGCATGTGTGGCATCGGCGTGCAGGGCAACCCACCAGTCAAAGATAACAATCATGACTTCGTAGAAAAATACTAATGAAAAGATGCCGAGCACATAAGGATTTTTAACCATAATGACCAGGCCATCAATAGAACTTTTAATTGATTGCCACGCAGTTCTTTTTCTTACCGGTTTATGTGTTTCTAGGGTATAAGCTGCCTGGTAGCCATGCATATAATCATCAGAGACATTTTTTACCAGTAGGTGAATAGCCCATGCGGCACCGAGTAGTAATATGCTCCCTATAAACAAGGTACTGGGGAGCAAGATATGATCGGGGATGGATTCGGACTTCAGCGTTAGGTAGAGTATCCCCGCTGCAACAATACCACCAATTTTTGAGCCTGAGACAAAAAAGCCGTAATAATTTTTTGCATCTTTTGGATTATTGACTGAATCGGCAAATGACCAAAAGGTTGTGGAAAAAAAGGCGTCAAAGCTTTCCATAAACATGTAAAATAACCAGCCAACAAGGCGTTTTGGGCTAGCCTCAGTATTTGCCAGGCCATAGACAGGATGAGCTAGAAAATAGGAAAAAATAAGACCTAAGCTTGCGTGAAAAATAGCGAAAGAGTACAGCAATTGATGGCGTCGTAACCAGTCAACTAGTTTTGAGTACAATAAGATCAGTGGAATGATGAAAAGAAGCGAATAAATTTTAGCCTCAGGGACAAATGATGCACCACCAACCATTTTTGAAAAAACTGATATTTTGAGAGGTCTCCATAACACCAAACACGAAGACATAAGCAAAAAGGTTAGGGATAAATAAAAAACCTTTAATTTAAACGCTGGTTTAATACCCCATAGGTTTTTAAACGAAAGGGCCGACTGATCGTGCATAAACTCTCCACAAAGTTTTTAAATTTATAGTATGAATTTTAGTGTATCCCAATACGTCTATATCCATAGCATAGCGCACAGCACAAAGACAGAAAAAAGTGCCCAATTGGCCTTGTTTTTCGTTGCTTTTTCTATAGGTAATAGAGGGTAAGGTGAAGTATACGTTTGTGTGCCAAAAAGTCAATCTATACTCAAAAGACGTGAATGACGGCTAGGTATCATATTTCCACCTTTATTTATTGTATAATACTGGTATTCTATAGTAGATCTTGCCTTTTAAATAAAAATTTATCTTAAAACCTTATTTTACTATATATAAGAGCGTTATGAACGAAAAATACACAAAGGGAGAGCCTGTACTGTTACCAGTACTCCCTCTCAAAAATCTCGTTGCGCTACCTAAAAGCATCATTCCTGTTGTCGTTGGCCGTGAAGTATCTATTCACGCTGTTGAAGCAGCTATGCGACATAATAAGGAGCTTTTTGTTACTGCGCAAAGATCAATAGATACAGAGAATCCAACGCCCAATGATATTTACCATTTTGGTACGCGTGCGCTTATTCTGCAGGTTGCGCGTATGCCAAACGGTACATTAAAGATTTTAGTTGAAGGTCTAACGCGATCACGCGTGCTAGAGGTCAAACAGACCGATACCTTCATGTCGGTTGTTGCCGAGGATTTAATTCCGGACCAACTAGATGCAACCCCAGAAAATACTGCTCTGTGGCGCAATCTCTTTGATATGTTCAAAGAGTATGTCACGTTGAGCGAAAAGGTATCAACCGATGTTTTGGGCCTTTTTAGAGGGCTTGAGGATATTGATTATTTGGCAGATACGGTTGCGGTGCAGATGCACGTTGATTTTCTCCAGCGCCAAGAAATTTTAGAAATGGTTCCATTAAAGGAGCGAGCACTCTTCCTATGCTCCCTGCTACAAAACGAAATAGAAATTTTAAAGGCTGAGAAAAACATCCGCAAGCGCGTACAAAGTCAGGTTGAAAAGCACCAAAAAGATTATTATTTAACTGAACAGATGCGCGCTATTCAGCGTGAGCTTGGTCGTGAAGATTATCAGCAAGAGATTAATGAGTTGGCCAAGCGTGCCAAAAAGCTTAGATTGTCGCAAGAGGCGCTGGAAAAGGTTGATGCTGAGCTGCACAGGCTCGAGCAGATGCAGCCAACATCGCCAGAGGCGGCAGTAAGCAGAAATTATGTTGATTGGCTCTTATCAGTACCATGGCAAAAAGCAACAAAAGATACCATCAGCATGCAAGATGCAGAGAAAATTTTAAATTCTTCACACGCCGGCATGAAAAAGGCCAAAGAACGCATTGTTGAGTTTTTGGCGGCTAAAAAATATGCGGGCGAAAACCTTAAGCGTGCACCAATTATCTGTTTAGCCGGCCCTCCAGGTGTCGGTAAGACCTCGCTGGCTCAGTCTATTGCTGATTCATTAGAGCGACCATTAATTCGCATTTCACTTGGTGGTGTGCGTGATGAGGCCGAGATTCGTGGGCACCGTAGAACCTACATTGGTGCAATGCCCGGTAAGATCATTCAGGCCATGAAAAGGGCCAAGGTAGTTAATCCGGTCATGCTGCTTGATGAAATTGATAAAATGTCCATGGACTTTAGGGGCGACCCGGCATCAGCACTGCTTGAAGTGCTTGATCCAGAACAAAACAAAGGATTTACCGATCACTTCTTTGAAGTAGAGTATGACCTTTCTCGTGTGATGTTTATCACGACGGCCAACGTGGTGGATAATATTCCATATCCGCTGCTGGATCGTATGGAGATTATCCAACTATCCGGTTATACCGAGCCAGAAAAGCTTGAAATTGCCCAGCAGTTCTTATTGCCAAAGCTGTTCATAGAATATGCATTACAAGACAATAAAGTGGTGCTGTCAAAACCAGTGCTTGAGCATGTTATTGAGGAGTACACGAAGGAGGCTGGCGTACGTCAGTTGGAACGTGTACTTGCAAAATTATTGCGTAAAAGCATTTTAGAGATTCTTCAGAGCAAGGTGGTAAAGCAGGTTACTGTTACCGATGCACTTGTTGAAGAGTGGCTTGGTGCACCGATTTTTCGTAGAGATGATCGCAAAAATAACGATTCCGTTGGCCTTGCTACCGGACTTGCCTGGACAGAAGTTGGTGGCGACTTGCTTGATATTGAAGTGACCATTATGAAGGGTAAGGGCGGCTTGACGCTTACCGGGCAACTTGGTGAGGTGATGCAAGAATCGGCCCAGGCTGCGATGAGTTACATTCGCTCACGAGCAAAGGACTTTGGGCTTAAAGAAGGCTTTTATTCCGATATGGATATTCACGTTCACATTCCTGAGGGTGCTATCCCAAAGGACGGTCCATCGGCCGGTATTACCATGGCAGTTGCTATTACTTCAGCCTTAACACAGATTCCTATCCGTCGTAATCTTGCCATGACCGGTGAAGTTACGTTGCAGGGGCGTGTACTGCAGATTGGTGGTCTTAAAGAGAAGCTGCTAGCTGCGACGCGCTTTGGCATTACTAATGTCATTGTTCCTAAGAGCAATGCAAAGGATGTTAAAGAGTTTGAAAAAGAACTAGATAAAGACCTTAAGATTGTCTATGTTGAGCATATGGACGAAGTGCTCAAGGAAGCGCTGACTAAAGATTACATAGTACCGCATACAAAGAGCACTGAGGCCGCTGCCAAGAAGAAGGCGGCTGCAGCAAAAAAAAAGAAGGCTGCTGCAAAAAATAAGAAAGCAAAATAGGCTGATTGCTTATTTAGTTAAAAACCGCCTTACACACCATTCATGGTGTGTAAGGCGGTTTTTATTGTTTATTACCTGGGCTTTCGTGAGGATGACGGTGTAGAAGGACAAGGTCAATAATACATCTCATAATTTTGTGTTCTGTTTTTATCCTAGAGGGGAATTATGTTTAGTCTAAGGCTTAAAACAAGGTTTTTTAATTGGTATATTCAACATAAAACGCATTTTTTGCAACTTTTTAACTCCAATTTGAATTTTAAATAAGCCTGGTCATACTGAAGACAATAAGTGTTTATGTATTAAAAATAAAATGGAGGAAATACTATGATTACACGTTTAATAATCACCGCCTGTATGATTATAGGCCTAACGGCTCAGTCATCATATGCCATGCAAGAACAATCACCACAAGCAAAGCATCAAGCGCCAAGGGCAAAATATGGTCTTTTTAAAATTGAAGAGACAAGGCGTTATGGCCCAATAAAGCTACAAAGGGGCTTAGGATTGCAACAAATCATTATTGCTAATGATGAAGAGGATGATCAATCGATACGTGCACAAGTGGGCAATATTGCTTACACAATTGTACACAGTGAGCCAATAGCATGGGCTATCGAAATGGGATTAACAGCAGGTGCGATCATGGCTGTTACTGCACTAACTTTTCGGACCTTTGGTTTTTAACGATAAGATAACATTTAGAGAACACGCACCGCATCTATAAAATGAGCAGGCAGTGGTAGTGCTGCTGGCAGCTGGCTAAGCCATTGGCGCAACCACGCCTTTTTCTCATCGTGCTGTGTAGTCAGTGCATGGTTCACCAGCTCTTTGACCGTTTTTTCTATAGCAGCTTCATCAATTATTTTTTTTTGAAAAAGATCATACGCACGATCAAATGACTGCTGGCACTTCTCTCGCCAATCAATCATTGCATAAAAAAATATCAGTCCCATCAAAACATCGGGTGCATCAGGATGCTCGGTTAAAAGATGCTCATACAGAGCAATTGCATTAACCCAGCGTAACTCTTTTTGATACAAAAAAGCCGCCTGTTTATATTTTTCTTGAAAAGATTGATCATTCATGTGCCACAAAATGTCACCTTCTACCTGCAGTGCATACGCTCGGTCAGTTAGAGAATGCGATAAAAGCCTAAACACACTCAGCGCTTTTTCACGCTCTCCTCGTGCAATAAGATCAGCAAGCTTAAACCACGCAATACTTTTTTCTTTTTGGCCCTGCTGTCGTTCCATCTCTTCCCCTTTTTAGCAATCAATCGTCTAAAAGCACCTATTACTACTTCTTCAAAACATGTTCTCTTTATTCTTGAAATGATTCCTCCCTATGTTATACTACGCGCGGCCTGCTTGTAAAGACGCAAGCACATATGAATAATAAAAAATTTTCGACAAGCCACTATCCTAGGGTTTGAAACGATGAATCTTCAATTGTATGATGCATGGCTTATTCGCAATGATCATGGTCTTGGTGAAGGTACCCAGGACAAGGTAGCACGTCAACATGCTAGCGGCAAATATACTGCGCTGGAGCGCCTTAATCTGCTGCTGGATCCTGAAAGTTTTATCGAATTTGACCGTCAAGCAACCTCTGCCGTCATTACCGGTTTTGGTACCATCGATGGTCGTCAGGTCGCTATATATGCACAGGATTTTACCATCAAAGGTGGCTCCCTTGATAAACGACATGCAGAAAAAATTTGTAAAATAATGGATAAGGCGGCTGCCGTTGGTTGCCCCATCATCGGCATGATCGATTCTGGCGGCGCCCGCATTGACCAGGGTATTCACGCACTTGCCGGCTATGGGAGCATTTTTAAACGCAATGCCCAGTACTCTGGCGTCATACCACAAATTTCTCTAATCCTTGGACCATGCGCCGGTGGCGCCGTCTATTCACCTGCTCTAACAGATTTTGTCATCATGGTTGAACAGATTAGCCAAATGTTCATTACCGGCCCACAGGTGATTCAGGAGGTTATGCATCAGACGATTACCAAAGAGGCGCTTGGTGGCGCACAGGTCCATGCAGCAGCGTCAGGCGTTGCCCATTTAATAAGCCCAACGGAGGATGCATGCTTTACCACCGTCAAACAGCTTCTTGCCTTCTTGCCAAGTTCGTACTGTGATGAGCTACCAGTTGCTATACTCAGCACAGCAGAGCAGGCAAGCAGCAACCTGGCATCACTTGTGCCTAGCAACAAGCAGCAGGCCTATAATGTTATCACCGTCATTGGTGCTATCGTTGATGACGCAAGCTTTTTTCAACTGCAAGAGCATTTTGCACCTAATATTGTCATCGGTTTTGCACGTATGGCCGGTAACACCGTCGGTATTGTTGCTAATCAGCCACTGCACAAAGCCGGAACCATCGATATTGATGCGTCATGCAAAGCAGCGCGCTTTGTGCAATGCTGCGACAGTTTTGGCGTCCCTATTATCACCTTGGTCGATACGCCCGGCTTTTTGCCAGGCATTGAGCAGGAACATAACGGCATTATTCGCCATGGCGCCAAGTTACTGTACGCCTATGCCACCGCCAGCGTGCCGAAGATAACGCTTATTCTACGCAAGGCGTTTGGCGGGGCCTACATTGTCATGGGCAGCAAAGAGATGGGGGCTGATATCAATTATGCGTGGCCAGACACCCATATTGCCGTCCTTGGTGCAAAGGCTGCCGTCACGATTATGCATGGCAAGCACCTGGCCCGCATGCCGGACGACGAGCGGCATGCAGTACAGCAAGACCTTGAGCAGGAATATGCTGAACAGTTCCTCAACCCCTTTATTGCGGCAGAATACGGCTATATTGATGCCATCATCCAGCCGGCTGAAACACGCCAATACCTCATTCAGGCCTTATCCGTGATGCGCGATAAGGTTGAGCGGCACCCCACGCGCAAGCACGGCAACATGCCGTTGTAGGGATCACCAACAATAATATTGACAGATATGCAAACTAATTGTCATAATTGGTGTACAGAGATACAAGATTATTTTGCCACCTATAGACAACTGTGGTAAGCTACCCACGGATTTTGGTATAAAATTAGGAGCACTGGATATGAATAAGCAATCATTGTTAAAAAATAATTATAAAAAACTATTGGTTATTAGTGCTGTTATAGCAGCAATAGCTATTGGTTACAGCAGTTATCGCCATGTAGGACAGCCTTCTGATAGCAGCGTCCTTCTTGCTCCGCCAGCAGAGCTTAAAGGCAAGGTTATAACGCTCAGGCCGCTGACCGAAAATCTTTTTATTGACCATCACAATAGCTTCTCGGCTAATGTCCGCAAGAACCTTGAGTTCCCTGAGGTCATAACGCTTGGCTATACCATTCGTTACCTGCAAGAGGAGATGCAAAAGGCCAAGGATGGCAAAATGCTGCTCTACTGCATTTTTGATAATAAAGATAATAATTTTATTGGCTCGATTGAAATTCGAGAAAAAAATGACGTTGACCCCGGCCAATTGGGCTGCTGGCTGAACGAAGCCTATCGAGGCGGCGGGCGGATTCAGGAGGCGCTACGCCTCATCACCGAGACCTATTTTAGACTGCACCCCGAGGCGCACCACTACATTGCCCATGTCCGTCCCTGGAATAAGGCCAGCTATAAGGCGCTTATCAAATTTGGGCTCAAAGATATTGGTTACTATTATCAAAATGGCAAGCCGGCCCGGCACATTCTTGAGTACACCAAACCTTAAATATCCCCTTAAATCATCAAAAAACAACAACGTCATGTTGTAATTTGGCCATTTTATATATTTTTATTCAATTTGACAATAATGGCAGGCGTGCTATGCTGAGCCATGACTAAAATCATAATGCTTAAAATCTATAAAAACCAATTGGAGGTTCCTATGAAGTTATCTATAAAAACATGTTTAACCATCGTTACAGCATTAACCTGTGCTACGCCACTGTGCCATGCAGACTATCCCGAAAGAAAGAGTCCTTTACGTCGTGCTGCGCAAAGAGTACCTGCATCAGATATCTCCCCAATCATGCCTATTCGAGGTATCAACACTGCGTCACAGCCTCGTACAAACAGAAGAGGGGCTCTTACTGGCAGTCCGTTATTAACCGGCCGCCGGCTCCAGGTACACCAAACAACAATGCGCCAAGCCGCAGCAATGCCACAGCAATCAAACAATCTGGCTGGCCAGGGCTCATTATTAAATGAGAGAATAGCTCATAATCTATCCATCCTTGAAAGAGGGCTTGCCCAGATGCATCTTGATCCATCGGCAATCAACCCTAATACCACGCCGATACAGACCACATCTCCACCAAATGCATCTTTACAAGGTATGCCTTCACAAGGTGTGTCACCAATCGTTGCATCTCGATCACTACTGAGCGCAAACCAGCATACTGACTGGTCATTTCCATCGCTTCGCACAGATGGGCATAATACTGGCCATAACCATGTTATGCAAACCGGTGCCACGCAAGCTGCACCTGAGCACGATGTAGCCAACGATAGAATACGTCCAGCACGAGTACAAGCGGTTACACCCAGCAATAGCAATAACTTTCCGCGCCCACTCATTCAGCACCATGGGCTCATAACCCTTCGATCATTGCAGCCTATTACTACTTCGCCACAGACAGGAAGTCCTAATCTGCGTAACTATTTTAGTGATAGTGATGATGACAGTTACTATGGGAATGATTATACCAGCAATCACTCAAGATCACCAAGCCGTCGGCACTTTGATAGTAGTGATGATAGCGGAGATGAATCGCGCTAAAAAAGCATAGGTATGTAAACATTACAACGAGAGCTCTTTATTGGAAGATCATAGCGATTTTTCGATAAAGAGCTCGTTGCTTTTTACCATAGCTACGCTTAAACTGATATATCTTAAAACTGCCAGCCCCTGAAGGCAGGTCATACAGCCGCACCTAACACACTATTTCTAAGGAACTTCATGGCAACAAAAAAAGCAACTTCTTCTGATCCAATACACCCTAAAACGTTACTGGTAGGCGTCTATGCTCCAAATAACCAGATTGGCAATCCAGAATATTATTACGAAGAATTTTTAAGCCTGGTCAACACCCTCGGGCTACCGTACGATAGTACGCATTTTATGAAGCTACGGGCGCCCGATAACAACATGTTTTTGACCAAAGGTAAGCTTGAAGAAGTTACCAAGGTGGTCGCAGACCAGGGGATTGAAAAGGCGGTGTTCTCAGTAATCCTCAGCCCACTGCAGGAGCGTAATATAGAAAATGCGATTGGCTGCAACGTTATAGATCGCCAACGCCTTATTTTAGAAATCTTTAAAAAATCGGCTCACACCTCTGAAGGTAAAATCCAAATAGAGATGGCTGAAGTCGATTATTATAAAACACGTATCATCGGCCGCGGTACCGAGCTTGCCCAACAGGCAGGTATTATCGGCACCAAGGGTCCTGGTGAAACGGCTAAGGAAGAGCTTAAGCGTTATTTTGCTGAAAAGTTACACCAGGCAAAGAAACGCCTTGAGACACTGGAACGTGCGCGCGATGTACAACGCAAGCAACGGATGAATAGCAAAATTCCATTGATCTGTATTATTGGCTATACCAACGCCGGCAAATCTAGCCTGCTCAATAGAATTGCTAAGGGCGCCGTACTTGCTGAAGACAAGCTTTTTGCAACGTTGGATACAACAACACGCGAACTCTACATTGATAACCAAAAGAAGGCACTCATCTCTGATACAGTCGGCTTTATCAGCCAGCTGCCGCATAATTTGATCGCTGCCTTCAAATCTACCTTAGCAGAACTCCATTATGCTAACTTGTTGCTCCATGTCGTTGATGTCAGCAATAATGCCTGGAAGAGTCAGGTTAATGTGGTGCACGAAACGCTCAAAGAGCTGGATGTCACCCATCCGATGATTTATGTGTTTAATAAAATAGATAAATTAACGCCAGAGCAACGCGAGCAGCTTGCTGTAGATGTTGCTACGTATCATCCGTACGTTTTTATCTCAACACTTTCTAAGGATGGTATTAAGCCGTTGATTGATGTGCTACGATCGTACAGGTTAACGCCGGTGCAATAAATAATTGAATCAAGGAGCCTGATGAGTTACGTTAAATTGTTAACAAGATGCCTTGCGATCATTGCACTCATCTGTGCTCCAACGTTGCATGGCGCCATGTATGATTTTGTTCCAACCTGCCCTACGAAGCTGGACGAGCGAAGTAGGGATGACGAATGTATGCCAGAAAGCAGAACAGTTAAGCTTTTTGACTTGGACGCCAACAAAGATGTTACCTATTTAATCTTGCAGCATCTGGTTGGCTTTGAGTGGGACCTTGATGATATCCCCATGACGCGCAGCAACCTAAAGAGAGCATATCAAAACTATCTGCCCCTTTTGTTAGTCTCCAAAAAAATGCGCGCCATGATCTTTGTGGATTATAAACCATTAACACTTTCACGATGGCAGTACTGGAGCACCAAAATAGCAGGCCTAGTACACGAGACCCTTTATTGTGGTTGCACATATGATGGCGTTACTGTGCGTTGGCCAAATCATAAGATCAGGCGCCTACAAAAACAACTCTCGCTGCTTAATTTCACAGCCATCGCAGATAATCGTCGGCTCGTACAAAAAGGGACAACAACTCCTTTGCACATGGCAATCTTTTTTGCACATGAATTTGGTTGGGTAGGGTCAAACGAATTCTTCACAAAGGTGCTTGATGCCGAAACAAAAAAATTGCTCAAAAAGCCTGATAACATTCTTGATTACATTGGCGCCAGAAAACAACTTCTTAATAGGCGTGATAACGGCGGAAATACGGTATACCACACAGTTTATCGCCCCAGTCTGCATAGCGAGATTACTTCAATATTGGGATATATCGTGGGAGCATATCCATTTGAGTGGTTGAATGGGTGGCATGATACCATGCAGAGCCATATAATACCTCCCTTACCATACCAGGAGATGATGGCCAGCAAAGAATTTGCTCCACAGCTCTACAAGGATATTGAATCCGAGTATATTTCACCCCAAACACTCCGCAAGCACCTAGAAGAGGCCGAGTGGCCTAATGGTTATGCGAATAACAAGGGGCAGGTGCCAGGTGGGCTATCACCATTTTTATCCGCGTGCTTTAAGGGAAATCTTGATAAAATTAATGTGTTTATTGAGGTTGCAAAAGACCGGCCTGAGATAAATCTTAACGCCCAAGATGATGAGGGTAACACTGCCATCAACATGCTCATTAATAGAATGAAAGATTCTGATAGCACTATTCAGCACAACGCGTTTGCTGTCATTAACTTCCTTCTTGATGCACTCCGCGATGGCGCAGCCATTGATCTTCCCATCCAGAATAATGACGGCGATACACCTCTTCATAACGCAGCTAGCCTGTGGCCAGACCAGGTTGCCCCAGATTTATTCTCGCTCGTTGGGCGTATGATTGAAGTGGTTGGGCCACAATCATCAGTATTTTATGCAAAAAATCGCGAAGGGCTTACGCCATTACAATGTGCAGTATTGAGGCTATCAGTCCAAAAACCAAGCGGACTGGTTCCATTCCTTAAAGCACTACAAAAAGGGTATGATATTGCTCTCAACGAGCGATCAAGCAATAAGCCTGGTATTACAGCGGTACATCTCGCCGTACTCTTTACCGCGCAAACTATGAAAAAGCACTCCCTTTATCCAGACCAAGATCCTGCGATAGCCAGACAGGTAAAGGTCATTGATGTAGGAACTCAGGCAATCAGGCTCCTCATTGATGCAGGGGCTGACGTAAGCATTAAAGATAGCGCTGGTAAGACTGTATATGATTATGCTAAGGGTTGCCCAGAGATTTATGCATTATTGCCATGCTTGCATCAGGAAGAAAGCAAGGAGCCCGCATAAGGAGAGTAGCACGTATTCAGGAACGTTGCAGCCATTCAAGCGCTAACGCCTTATCACTAAAAGCAAAGTTAAGGCCAATCAACACGATCTCTTTGCCCTTATGCATATACTTCTCATGATAACGTTTTGCAATAATCTGGTCTAAAGCTTCTTGAGCGGTTTTATTAAATTTCAATTCAAAAACTAGTATATTCTTTGCGGTTTCAAGGACAAGATCACTACGACCACGGCTTGATGCAACCTCTGATTGAGGCCTCATGCCCAACATGTCAAACATGAGGTGAAAGAGAGAGTGATAATAGCTCTCATGGGGAATGTGTAGGTTGTAGGGGATGCTTGCGAAGAGGCTTTTTACGGCAAGTACAAACTCTTCAAAATCTTTGAATATGAGCGCACTTCTCATACGCACCAGTGACATTTCAAGCGTTTCAGCTGAGGCATAAGAAAAGGCAAGCATGAGGTATTTTTTAAAGGACTCGCGCACTTCTCGGTTTGGATAATCCAACGTAAACAGCTCAGTTGAAGGGTCATAATCAACAATAGTAAGATAGCCGGTTTGCAGTAAGATCGTTATGAGTGGGATGTTATTGATATCAAAGGCATCAAAACTATTTATTGTCGCTTGGATAACATCAGGCATTGCAAGACTTGTACCATTTAGTTGTAAAAGAGGAATCAAAAAACTTGGAGAGCCCGTATTGAACCATACATTAGAGAATTTTTTGCTTTCTAAGCATTTGGTAACCGAAAGAGGGTTATACATTTGTGCTTTCTGCATGTCCTCACAAAATCGATAACCATCGTACCATGTTTTCATATCATCAAGCATCTCTTGCTTTGTTTTATTCAAATGGTCAGCAGCTTCCTGTATCTGAGGGCTAAGATACGTGACAAGTTCCTCGTGTGTGTAGCCAAACAATTCTGCGGCAATGGGACTTAAAGAAAGTTCATCAAGATTATTGAGCCCAGAAAACAACGATGTTTTTGTAAACTTGCTTACGCCCGTGATAAAAATAGCGCGCCAATTAGCTTCTAACTTTTTGACCGTTGTATAAAAACTACTGAGTACCTTTCTATTTGCCTCTGCGATTGGGAGATTTGCAATATGGTCAACTAATGGTTTGTCGTATTCATCGATAAGCAGGACAACGGTATTTTGCTGACGTAGTTGTTCTACCAAGATAGTTAATTTTCTTTCTGGAGTCTCTTCTTGTGTGATGGATATTCCGTAAATTCGCGCAATTCTATCTAGTTCACTTCCGAGATCTTTTTTAAATTCTTCTGCATTTGCATGTGCAATGCCCCCAAAGTCTAGGTGAATCACAGGATGCTCGGGCCACGTATAATTACTATGTGTGCCAATCCAGTACTCATTGAATAGCTCTTTTTTACCAGCAAAAAGCTCTTTGAGTGTTGAAATAAAAAGTGATTTGCCAAAGCGACGTGGGCGGGACACGAAATAAAAGTGTGCGCTATTTCGCGCCGTTATGAGATCATATATAATTTTAGTCTTATCAATATAAACACGATTGTTTTCAATAAAATTTTCGAAAATACTGACGTTAAGTCCCAATTGCTTTGGTTGATTATTCATAGCCAGAGATCCCTTTTTTAATACTAACGTATAACCATGTACAGTTAGTTTAGCAGAAGAGCTTGGCTTTGCTCAATGTATTTTAATATGCGTTTCTATCCATCTTTGCTATCTTTTACTATCTTTGTGTAAAATTTTTTGAGTAAACTTTGCAGTAGTCGAATAGAAAGGAACACTGTGCATAGCTTTAAATTTTTAACAAGGTGTCTTGCGATCATCGCACTCATCTGCGTCCCGACTTTGCATGGCGCCATGTATGATTTTGTTCCAAATGACGAATGTATGCCAGAAAGCAGAACAGTTAAGCTTTTTGACTTGGACGCCAACAAAGATGTTACCTATTTAATCTTGCAGTATCTGGTTGGCTTTGACTGGGATCTTGATGATATCTCCGTGACGCATAGTAACCTAAAAACAGCATATCAAAACTATCTGCCCCTATTGTTAGTCTCAAAAAAAATGCGCGCTATGATCTTTTTGGATTATAAGCCGTTAACACTCTCACGATGGGAATACTGGAGCAAAAAGATCGCGCATCAAGTGCGTGAATGTCGTATCTCTAATTGGAGTTGTTGCACACGTGAAAGATATCAGCCGGATTCATGGTCGCGTGAAATTAAACGCCTACAAAAACAACTCTCGCTGCTGAATTTCATAACCATCGCAGATAACCATCATCTGGTGCCAAAAGGTACAACAACCCCCTTGCACATGGCGATACTTTTTATAAGCGAACTTGATGCGGGTGGGGAAGAGTTTTTTATCATGGCACTTGATGCTGCAACAAAGAAATTCCTCAAAAAAACTGGCGATAGCCTTGATCGTGCCAGTGCTCAAAAACAACTTCTCAATAGGCGCGATCAGCAAGGCAATACGGTATTGCATACAGCGTGTGCTCCCTTTGGTAGTCGTCGGTTGTCCAATGTGATCAGCGAGATTGAAAGTATCGTAGGTGCCCTTAGATTGCAGGACACCACAATAACCGGCGCCCAAGAGTTTGCCCCACAGCTCTACAAGGATATTGAGTCCGAGTATATTTCACCCCAAAAACTACGCAAGCACCTCGAAGAGGCTGAGTGGCCCAATGGCTATGCAAATGATAAGGGGCAGGTCCCTGGTGGACTATCACCATTTTTAGCAGCATGTCTTAAGGGCGATCTTGAGAAAATCAAAGTGTTTATTGAGGTTGCCAAAGATCGGCCTGAGATTAATCTCAATGCCCAAGATCTCAGCAACCGTACCGTACTCAGTATGCTGATCAACCAAATGGGTTTTGGGCATGATCGTGAAGATCAACAAAAGATGTTTGATGTTCTTAACCTCCTCCTTAATGCCATACAAGATGGCGCCGCAATTGATCTTACTATCCCAGATGGCCATGGCAATACGCCCCTTCATAACGCAGTTGATTGGCATCCAGAAAATGAAGATTGTGCGTCAGCTTGGGCAGTACTCATCGAACGCATGATTGAAGTGGCCGGGCCACAATCACCACTATTTTATACAAAAAATACTAATGGGCACACACCATTGCATCATGCGATAATAAAGGCGCATGGTGGACAATCAAAGGGCCTGGCGCCATTTATTAAGGCGGCACGCAAAGGGTACGATATAGCGCTGAATGAGCGATCGTCGGATGGTCTTTTTAGAGTAAATAATAATGGAAGCTTCCATCTGGCCCCTGGTCATACGGCGTTACACCTCGCTGTTCAATGTGCAGTGCATAATTTACAAAAAACTCGTGATTTTTCCCAAGGTCCAATACACCTTGAAATGATTAAGCTATTGGTTAGCATTGGAGCCGACGATGCCATTAAAGATGATATCGATAAGACCGCATATGATTATGCTAAAGGGTTGCCTATGATTTGGACATTATGGGGTGAAAAATTAGAATAAAGGAGAAAACGCCATGTCTTTAACAATCGCCATCAACGGCTTTGGCCGCATTGGCCGAACCTTTTTACGCACTGTTCTTTTAGACTCAGAGGCGCGCAAACAGCTGAACGTTGTCGCCATCAACGTGGGCCCCAAGCCGGTGTGCAATCTTGATCTTTTGTTTGCCTACGATTCAATCATGGGCGCCTTCCCGCTGCCGGTTAAAGCCACTGATACCACGCTTACCGTAGGTGACCATACAATAGCACTGCTGCATGAAGCTGATCCATCGGCCTGCAACTGGCAACAATTCAACATTGATTGGGTTGTGGAAGCATCCGGTACATTTACCGATCCTGCTAAAGCTCAGCAGCACCTGGCCGCTGGCGCCAAACGGGTGCTCATCACTGCGCCAGCCGATGGTGACTGTGTTACCATCATTCCAGGCGTTAACGATGCAACGTACAACGCCGATAAGGACCATATCATCTCGCTAGGCAGCTGCACCACCAACTGCTTTGCCCCCTTAGTGAAAGTGCTTCATGAAAATTTTATCATCACTAACGGCCTGATGACTACGATGCACTCATATACCAACGACCAAGTACTGCTTGATGTTGAACACAAAGATCCGCGCCGTGCACGCGCCGCAGCACTCAACATGATTCCAACCAAAACAGGGGCCAGCAAGGTTATTGGCTTGCTATTTCCAGAACTTGCATCGTGTATGCATGCCGTGTCAATTCGCGTCCCAACGCCGTGCGTCTCGTTGGTCGACTTTTCGTTCACAACACAAAAGCCATTAAGCGTTGCGGCAATCAACAATGTTCTACAACAGGCAGCACATGGACCCCTGGCCGGTATCATGACATATACCGATCTACCGCTGGTATCGTCAGATTTTACCGGCAATCCGGCCTCGTGCGTTGTCGACAGTCTTCTAACACAATCTACACCAACAATGGGCAAGGTTTTTGCCTGGTATGATAATGAGTTTGGCTATTCTTGTCGATTGCGGGATTTTTTGCTTCACAACCGTTAAAAGATGTTCTAAACTACTAACAACATAATCGCATGTATTAATCATGTGATTATGAGGGCGGGCCCATAGCTCAGTTGGTTAGAGCAATCGGCTCATAACCGAAAGGTCCCTGGTTCAAGTCCAGGTGGGCCCACCATACTTCGCTAAAGCTTCGTATGGCAAGCCATACCTTTTGAGGAATATAACCTTATAAAAATACGGCTATTGTTAGAACAAAGCGAAGTATGCCCTTCGAAGCTCGTAGAGCGTAGTAGGGCACGGCCAGTCTTCACATTGCAGGCTTTGCCTTGTTTGGCACAACCCGTAGATGAAGATAGTTAGCGAAGACTGCCTCGGTGTAGTTAAAAACGAAGCCGGGCAAATTGACAGACTTATCCCACTAGCTTCCATTAACCAAGAGGTATTCTTATGATTGCTACATCACTCTGGAAGCAACTCAAAAATCTTGTTGATTGTGACAAAAAAACGACTATGCTTGCCGAGGAGATCAAAGATCTTGGTAAGCTTATCCAGCAAGATCTTCAAGCCCTTGAACAGCAGGCAAAGACCTACGCAGCACAAAAGACACTCTTGCTTGATAAGCAAAAGGCAATTCACGCTGCTGAACTACAGGTCAACACGCTTAAAGATAAAGAGCAGCACAAGCGCAAGCAGCTGGAAACGGCAAAAGATCAAAAAATCTACAAAGGCCTGGAAAAAGAGATTCATAGCTGCAACACCGAACGCAACGAGCTTGAAGAGCGCCTAATGCAATGGTGGCATGACATCGAAATTTTAAAAAGTGCTACCGAAACTGCCAAGCAAACGCATGAGGACCAAACACAGCGCCTTGAAAACGATATCACTCATAAAAAAACAACCCTTGCTTCATGTGAGGCAGCTCTGCAAGAGAGCGTTGCCACCAGAATCAACGTCATAAAGGATGTGCCTGCTGAATGGTTAACACGATACGAACGCATGCGTCACAGTGTCAATGACCCAATTGTTAGCACTGTTCATGGTAGTTGTAGTGCCTGTTATTATGCAGTCCCTTTTCAGGATCTGTCTAAGCTTAAGCAAGGCGAACTCACCATCTGCCGTAATTGTTATCGGTTTTTATATTATGATGATCAGGCAGGACAAAACGCCAGCACCGCAGCGTAGTTTAAGAGTATTGTATCATGGAAAAGCAACAAAACCTTTTTGCTATAGCCGCTGATCATAGTGAAACTAAGTCACCTAAAAGCAAGACCGCTGGTAACGAAAAAAAACCAGCTCTTGCAGCAAAGCACTCTTTCACCATTTATCTTGATGGCGCATCACGCGGCAACCCTGGTCCTGCCGGCGCCGGCATTTATATGCTTTTTAATGGCAAACCATTTGCTCAGCATGGTTTTTATTTAGGCAAAAAAACTAATAATCAGGCAGAGTATATGGCGCTTGTCTTGGCTGTACTATTGGTCAAGCAGGCCACTGAAAAGGACGGCGTAGCCTACTCGTCAATCGCTTTTATTTCTGATTCAGAATTATTAATCAAACAGATGAAGGGCATCTATCGCGTCAAGAATGAAGTCCTTGCTCTCTTACAAGCTTTTATTATCCAGCATTTGCAAGGCATTACTTGTTCATTCACCCATGTACTGCGGCATAAAAACGTACATGCAGACCAACTTGCTAATGACGGCATTGATAAGAAGCAGAAAATACCTACCACTTTTGCAAAAATTTTGTCACACTACGGGCTATAGCAAAAAAGCAGTACCATGAGGATTGGTATAGGATACAGAAATGGATCCTGAAACAAGTTCAGGATGACAAAAAAATGATTGGTGATTAACAAAACTCAGGAGAGCAACATTAATGATGAGCACCACGACAATCAAAAAATTAATGCTGTACTCATTACTCATAACACTTATAGTGCCAAACTTCTTGGTAGCAAAAAAGAAACGCCACAGACCACAAGAACAGGCTAAGTCTTCAGTAAAAGCTACTTCTCCCAAGAAGAATAAAAAAAACATAGCCTTGCCCCATTCACCAACTAAGCAAAATCCAGCGGACCATTTCTTTCACACCTTTGATGCCGGCATTAACTTCCACGCAGCAAAACAGCCAGCACAAGACGTTGTTGGGCAAGCATCAACCCCTACAATTCCGCCTCCCAAAAAAATTCGTGTATTACTCGAGGAACATGACGCCAGCAAAGAGACAAAGCTTATCATTAAATCACGGCATGGCTTTGTACTGGAAAGTCCGGTAGGCTCAAACGTCACTGCAGTCTATCAGGAAGGAGAACTCAAACTTTTGTGTAAAAACAAAAAATTATATTTAAAATGCCGTGATGGACAATATCATCCGATTAAGGGCACCAACCTTGAGATTCGTGACCCTCACCAAAAACTGACGCTTGGCAGCGCTACCTATCAGGGCACAATCACCATCCACATTGATCCCAAAACCAATGCTCTCCTTGTCACCAACACACTGCCGCTTGAAGATTACGTCTATGCCGTTGTCCGCTGCGAAGGCCTCCCAAGCTGGCCACTCGAGATGCAAAAAATTCAGGCAATCATTTCACGTACCTACGCCGTATTTCACATCAAGCATGCCCAAGGTTATAGCTCACGTTACGAGTACTACGATATTAAAAATACCAATTTTAACCAGGTCTACAACGGCACGCACACCTGTAAGCGCCTGCGTCAGGCGATTGAGGATACGCACGACCTTATCGTTACCTACAAAGACAAGGTTGCTTTAACAGAGTTTGATATTTGTTGCGGCGGCGTTATTCCAGGTAACATGCGCACTAAAGATAAGAGCAAGCCATATTTAGGCCGCACACAGCCATGCATCTACTGCCAGTCATGCCCATCATATCGCTGGAAAGAAGACGTTTCTGCATCGTCATTGCTTGCCACGTTAAGCCGCAATGAGAACATACATAAGAAGATTAAGCATCTCAAATCACCATTGATTGATATACAAATTATTGACCGCGACAAGGCCGGCATTGTACACAAGGTAAAGCTTGTTGGATCAAAGGGTACATCAGCGATCATCAGCGGCAAAGATCTGTACCGGGTGTATACCAATCGCATTAAGAGCCACACCTTCACGCTGCAAAAGACACGCGACCGCGTTGTTATCAGCGGCAAGGGGTTTGGTCACCAGCGCGGGGTCTGCCAGTGGGGCTGCAAGACGTTGGTGCATAACGGTTGGAGTATACGAAAGATATTAGGGTTCTATTACCCAGGGACGACGCTGCGCAAAATGTTGTGACAAACCCGAGCGCTGGTACGGCGCCGTATCCTTCGACAGGCTCAGGACGAGCGCCGAGTGAGTCGATTTTAAAGTTTGGGAGTTTAGGATAAACTTGTAATTTATAAACTATAAAAATGTAGATCAACAAAATAGCGCTCGTCCTGAGCTTGTCGAAGGACATGAGCGCTCAAGAGGCATCCATGCCATCATACAAGGTACATTTAGTCGGCGGCGTGGCCACCTACACAATCTTGTACGGTCTGCTTCCGCTGGTCATACCAACAATCCCCACCGGCCTGCGCTACTACGTCATGTGGCTTGGCTTCGCGCTACTCGGGTCAATCTTCCCCGATATTGACGTCTACAGCAAGATGCAACAGGTGCTCTTCCGCTCATTGCTCGTGCTCCTCCCTTGTATGTTGTATCTACGCTACCTTAAAGCGTTCATAGGCCTTGGTATCGTCACCGGGCTGTGTGTTTGTATTCGGCACCGTACCATCACGCATCATATCGGCTTTTTGTTCGCCTGCGCGGTGGCTGGTAGTCTTCTGGTGATTCAACAAAATCCCCATCTTACTCTTGCAGCCGCCGTGTGTGGTATACAATTCTTCTTTGGTGCAGTTAGTCACGTCGTCCTGGATATAGGACTTAAAAAAGCACTTTTCATCAGAAAATAAATCTTGAACACCCTGATCATATTTTGTACTATAAACAATACATATTTGCCTTTGTAGTACACGACCTGTAGTCATTTTTTTGTACTACAAACAACAGAATCAATGGTTTAACGTACAAAATTTCATAAAAAAGGCTAAGGGAATACCCATGAAAGATTTGAAAAATAAGCCCTTCATTGGCAGAAAAAAGGAACTGGCAGATCTTGATCGGTTTACACAAAAATCAACATCATCGCTGATTGTTATTCGAGGGAGAAGGCGTATTGGCAAGAGCAGGCTAGTTAAAGAGTTTGCTAAATCGTTCGACACATTTTATACATTTTCTGGTGTCGCCCCAACTAAAGAAACTACTCATCAGTCGCAATTAGATGAATTTTCAGCACAATTAAGTAAGCAACTCAACATGCCAGAATTTAAGGTCAATGATTGGAATAAATTATTTTGGCTCTTGGCTGAAAAGGTTAAAAAGGGCAAAACGTTGCTCTTCTTTGACGAAATTTCATGGATGGGATCAAAGGATTCAGATTTTCTGGGCAAAATAAAAAACGCTTGGGATATGTACTTTAGCGATAATCCAGCATTAATTTTTATTATCTGCGGATCCGCGTCATCGTGGATCGAAAAAAATATTTTGAGTAGTACCGGCTTTTTGGGGCGTGTGTCCTATACCTTGACCGTTAGGGAGGTGAAACTGCAGGATTGTATTGCCTTTTGGGGAAGTTATTCAAAAAATATTTCTGCCTATGAAAAGCTTAAAATGCTGTCAATTACCGGAGGCGTCCCAAAGTATCTGGAAGAAATTAACCCTAAGGTAAGCGCAGAAGATAATATCAAAGATCTTTGTTTCAGGCCTGGTGGCCTTTTGGTTAACGAGTTTGATAATATTTTTTCTGATTTATTTTTACACAATTCTGCCGTATATAGACAGATTGTAAGCATGCTTGCTTCTGGTGCCAAGGACACGCAAGAAATAGCCCAGTTATTGGGCACCGAGCCAACGGGAAGATTAAGTGATTATCTTGATGAGCTCAAACTTGCAGGGTTTGTTTCTCGGGATTATACGTGGCATCTTAAAACTGGTCACGACTCTAAGTTGAGCCGCTATCGCTTAAGCGATAATTATCTTAGATTTTATGTGAAATATGTCGAGCCCTATCGAACACAAATAGAGCGCGACAATTTTGAAGTCAAAACACTCACGGCCCTACCAGAGTTTTCTACTATCCTTGGGCTTCAGTTTGAAAATTTAGTACTTAATAATCGTCATGAAATACACGCTGCCTTGCGCCTGCGCGCTGAGGATATTATTAACGAAAATCCATTTTTTCAGCGAGCAACGAGTACGCAACAGGGTTGCCAGATTGATTATATGATTCAAACAAAATTTAATACCCTCTATGTCGTTGAGATAAAATTTCTACGTGATCAGATTGGTGAAACTATCATAAAAGAAGTCCAGCAAAAGATAGATCGTCTTACGCGGACACGGGCATATTCAGTGCGACCGGTCCTGGTCCATGTTAACGGCATTTCCCCCAGTGTTGTAGAAAGCGGATATTTTGCAGCTATTATCGACTTTGGCTCACTCCTGGAAATCTAGTTAAAATCTAGTTAGTCACATCGTCCTTGACTTAGAGCTCAAAGGAGCACTTTTCATCAGAAAATAAGGCATTTTCGATCACTTTTAGCCCGGTTGACTGGTCTGTCCATCCTTGGTAGGGTGGTTAGGAGCTCACCGATCATTAATCATAGAAATCTTAACAAGGAGGACTATGTCCATGAATACACCACGTATGAATACTTGAGGGGATTTGGGGGTTTATATTCGTTTAGAGGTTATTATTTTCAATATTTTTAATGGAGGTTATCCACATGGTTTTTTCTAAGAAAATAGTTTTGAGTCTCGTAGTCGCATCAGGCATGGCAATGTCAAGTACTCATGCAAATCCAATAATAGATCAGCAAATTATTGCCAACCAAATTATTGCCAACTATACAGCGGCATATACCAAGAATCCAAGCATCGCTGTCCCCACTCTTGCTACTGGAGCACTAGTAGGATGTGCAGTCGCCCTATGCTACGGATTGACTGGTTCTATAATTAGCAATGTATTGCTTGGTCACAAAAGGGAAAACGTTGAAGAAGGCGAAATAAAGGCCTCCTTAAGAAGACTTATAACATACGCCAGTTCAATATACGGTGCGTATAAAGGCCTAGCTATCTTTGGCGGCGCAGCATATCTTGTAACAACAGCCCAAGCAGCTCAATAACTCATCAACACGTTGATTATGCCTTACACTAAACACCAAAAAGCTTTTTGGCATTAGCCGTTGTAGCTTCTTCTATGACGGCTACATCCACACTCTTCACCTCAGCAAGCATCTGCGCGATAAGCGGAATATAGGCCGGATAGTTGCGCTTGCCACGATACTGCTGTGGCGGCAAAAATGGCGCATCAGTTTCTAAGATAAAATGATCCAATGCAATCGCCGTGCACACGTTGCGCAAGGCCTGATTTTTAGGATAGCCAATCGGCGCATCAATGCCCATATAAAATCCCCAGGCGCTCACCGTTTTTGCAAAATCTAAATTTTGCGCAAAACAGTGAATGACACCACGCAGGCCGTTGGGAATATACTCTTCAAGTACGCGTAGCGTCTCTTCACCAGCCTCACGCACATGGACTACCACCGGCAATGCATATTCCAATGCCAATTCGATTTGTGCTTTGAAAAAATCTTTTTGTCGGGCTACATCAAACGGCTTGTGATAAAAATCAAGGCCAATTTCGCCAATGGCGACAATCTTGTGTTGGTGCCTAGTCACCAGTAGTTTCTTTAATTCAGCAACGCCCTCATGCACGTTACGCACACGTTCTGGCTGACAATCACATGGATGAATGCCTACCGTTGCATACACATGCTCAAAGCGCTTGGCGATGGCCATGCTATTCATGCTCTCAGGAATGCTGGTGCCAACGTTAATGATGATTTCAACGCCGGCCGCTTTGGCCTGGTCAATCACCTGGGCAATGAGGGGGAAATCACGCTCCTGCAGCAGGGCGTCCTCCGGTTTGTTCTCAATGATATTTAAATGGCAATGCGTATCAATAAACATAGCTGGTCCTTGTGTTACAGATATTGAGAGATATATTGATTGGATCCTGGATCCTGAAATAAATTCAGGATGACAAAATAGGAAATAAACATTTCCTCACTTGTCATTCCGGACGTGATCCGGAATCGGGATGACAAAAATTGAAGAAAATTTTACCTTGATTTGTCATCCTGGACTTGATCCAGGATCCAGAGGAAACTAAGAAAGTCTATCTGCCTGTTCCCCTATTCAAACTAACTCCATAATCAAAAAATCAGTGTACCACCAAAAAAGGTGATGCAGAACTAAAAAAATATTCTACGCAATCATTTTTTCACACAGAAAAGAATTCACGGATCCATAGATTGGATCATGTTTTTTTTTATCCACCAAAAACAACAATATAAAATTTGCATTTTCTTTGCGATTTCACCGTTGTTTTTCTTGACAAACAAGTAAACTCCAATTAAATTTCACATAGAAACTGTATGTAACACAGGTGTAACCGTTGTGGGAGAATTTTATGAACAAAAGTGAATTGATAGCTGCGCTTAGTGAAGAGACCAACTTTAGCAAGAAGGATATTGCTAAAGTGCTGTCGTCTTTTACACGTATCGTGGAAAGAACCTTGAAAAAAGGTGGTAAGGTCTCGTTGACCGGCTTTGGTACGTACTGGCTGTCTAAGCGCCCAGCTCGTGTTGGTATTAATCCATCAACAAAGCAACGTATCCAATTGCCGGCAATTTGCGTGCCTCGCTTTAAGCCAGGTAAGCACTTGAAAGAACAATTACGTTCGTCATGAGCATTGTACCAAGCACCTGTGCATTATGCATACTCAATTGATTGGTAATAGAGGGCCGATAGCAATATCGGCCCTTTCTCTTTGTATCAGTTTTCATTGCTTACAACCCCTGGCTCTGACGTGCGATCCAACCTTTTCATTATTGGCGGGACGCGGTATCGGCAAGATTGCACTGATACTTATGGTCCTGGTACACTGTGGACTCTTGGTAGCCAGCATGCGTCAGTCATTGGCTCGGCGGTGGTGCGCGATCAATGTACAATTTTTTGGCGCTACAACCTGGCTACGATCATTTGCTGGCATGTTTCTACTCTTTGCATTGCTCCATGCAGCAATGCTGGTGGCCGCCAGTCAACCGCATTGTATCACCATTGACTCACAGGCCTTAACACTTATTCCGTCAAAACTAGGCAGCCTATTTTTTGGCCTGGTGACCGTCTTCTTTTTGGCGTGGACAGAGGAACTCATTTTTCGTGGCACGATTTTTTTTATTCTCAGCCAACGGTTATCGGTCATGAGTAGTATGTTGATTACATCAGGTATTTTTGCACTGTCACACAACCTTATCAACCCACTGGCCATGGTAATAAGTCAGTGGCGCCTTGGATTAGGCCTGTTCTTGCTGGGATTGTTCCTCAACACGCTCTTTGTTGCGACAGGTACACTCGCCTACAGCATGGGGGCCCATGCGGGGCTTGTATACATCAAGGTTATCCTACGCCGCATACCACTCATTGCCTATACACAAGAGGCTCCCTGGTGGTTTAATGCTGATTTAAGGCAATGCTTGGTCGTCCAGGCTCTTTTCTTTATTGGAATTGTTGGTATGCTATCTGTTCTGCAAAGAACTCGCGGTCTAAGACAGGAACGCATCGAGTGTAATTAAATTAGGAATTAATAAAACTATGAATATCACACGACACTTCACCAACACACTTCGTCTTTTAGCTGCATCATTGCTCATCGGCTCAGCCTGCATTGCAAAGCCACTCAATAACAAACCAGCCTCCGACAGTCCAGCTAAAAAGAAAGCATTGATCCTGGTCTCAAAGGGCGGGCACTGCCACATGATGACTGCCAACATTATTAAAGATGCGCTGAGCGATACCTTTGACACCGTTATGGTTAATCCGTATGAAGTAAGCATTATGCCCACTGATTCGGTTAAATGGTTAAGCTTTGGTTATTGCGATGGTGAAGATTTTTATAATGCATTATTAAGTAATGGTTGGATACGCACCATCAATTTAATGGCATATCACCTTATGCCTTCAGTGATGCATTTGGCCAGACATTATATGCAACGTAATATGGAGGAGCTTTTAGAAAAAGAAAAACCAGATCTCCTTATCTCCGTAATCCATTATATTAATTATGCCGCCAGCAAGGCCGCTGAGAAATATAAGATCCCATTTCTGGTTACTACGCTTGATATGGACCTGCGCATGTGGCTACAGGATTTTGAACTCAGCACACACCCGAACTGTATTATCACCGTACCAGAGCAGAGTCCTGGCCTCATGAAACAGATTAAAAAAAAGAAGATTCCAACCACCATGATCCACACAGCGGGCTTTCCTCTCAAAAAAGAATTTCGAGTAACGCGTGACGCAAAGACACAAGAACGCATTCGCCATGAATGGTCACTGCCTGATAATAAGCCGATCATCATGCTGATGCGCGGTGGTGCAGGCTCTTATAACCTGATTGATTATGCAAAAAAGATTATGTCACTTGACCAGCCAGCCCATCTTCTGATCATGGCTGGCAAAAATGAGGGACTTAAAGAAAAAATTGCTCAACTCAAACCCTCTACTAACGTATCATTTACTGCAGTACCATTCACGGATAAAGTCGCGGATCTTATGGCCGTTTCAAGCCTATTGGTGACTGCACCAAGCCCCGGTACCTGTAATGAGGCTATGCATAGCGGCTTGCCCATGTTAATCGACCGTAGTTGCGAATCGGTCATCTGGGAAAAAGCTAACCTGAATGATTTTATTCTCAAGCATGGTCAGGCGAAAATTTTTAGAAGCAATCGCGAACTCAAACGTTTAGTGGCTGAACATTTAAAACAGCCAGTGGAACGGTACACCGTTGACCTGCCGCGCTTTGATACTGAAATTAGAGATGTCATTGTACCATTGCTTTTTAAACAACAGCTTGAGCAACAGAATGACGCGGCCATACAAGATGCACATGCAGCACCGGTGGCATGAAAAGACCTTGGGCTTTTTTACATTATTGACACGCACAGCAGCTGGATCCTAGACTCCATGTAAAGGCCTATGTAGGCAGTCATCGCTAACTCATTAGCCGAGTAGGATGTAAAGGGATCTGTGGTAATGTTTTTAAACACTATACCGCTGGTTGCTGTCAGATGGTGTGTCGTCGTAGCAATAAGCGTATCAACCATATGTGCCCAAGACGCTGTCCAGCGTGCTGAGCGACAAAAAATTCTTATTCTTACCTGCGATGGCGGCAGTGGCCATAAATCTGCTGCCACGGTGCTAGAGCAGACCTTACGCAATGATTACGACCTTGAATTTGTCAATCCATTCACCTGCGATATTATTCTCACCCAGGCCGGGGAAAAGATTTATAGCACGCTCCTACGCTGGAATTTTATTCGCACCATCAATGTCCTGAATTGTACGATCGCGCCAATCTTTTTTCATTATCAACGCGCCAGTATCGCCAAAAGGATGGGCACCGTATTTGACGAGAAAAAACCGGACATGGTTATCTCTATCATGCCCTTTATTAATCATTCACTGTATCAAGCGGCTCATGAGCGCAATATCCCGTTCCTCTTAATCACGCTCGACTTTGATATCCGTTTGTGGCTGCACGATTTTAAGGGTCACACCGATGCAAAATTTCTTGTTACATTATGGACAGAAAATCAGGTCAGTAAGCGCTATTTGTCCAGCAAAAAGATTGCACCAGACAATGTACAAATTCTAGGACCTGCGGTACGCCAAGATTTTTTAAAGCAGCATCATGATAAAGCAGCGATTCGCACAACATGGAACATCCCCGATAATAAACCGGTTGTTATGCTTATGCGTGGGGGCACCGGGTCTACCAAGCTGACTGATTACACTAAACAGCTGCTGACGCTTAAACATCCGGCGCATCTGCTGGTGTGCATTGGTGATGCAAAAACTCTTGAAACACAACTCAAAGCATTACCACCCTCAGAACATGTTACTTTTTCCATCATCCCAAAAACAGATAAAATCGCCGATTTAATGGCCGTGTCCACGGTGCTGGTGACGGCACCAAGTCCCAATACCTGCAACGAGGCGCTCTACTCAAAGTTGCCAATGCTTATTGATCGTTCTGGTGAATCATTAATTTGGGAAAAGGCAGGGGTTCGCTTTGTACAAGAAAATGGCTGCGCAGAGGTATTTAGAAATTACAGGACACTCAAAAATCTTGTAACCAAATACATCACACAGCCGGTCAAATTGGAGAGCTATAAAGAGCTACCACGCTTTGATAAGCGTATTAATAACGTTGTTGCTCAGTTGTTTACAACAGCAAGTACAAAAGGTGTTCTAAATAATGAACACTGTTAAACAATCATTATGCACATTCACACTCGTATGCAGCATTTTGATGCCCTATAGCGAGTGTATCGCAGCATTCATGCATAATACGCTCCGGAAAAAAATTCTTATTCTCAGCAGTCAAGGCGGCCATGGCCATGAAAACGCATCACAGGTTTTACAAGAAATCTTAGGAAGGGATTACAAAACTGCGGTTGCATACCCTATTCAGGAAGGAGCCATCATACCCTGGCTTCCTGCAGGCGGAGAAGGTATCTATGACTACTTACTTAGAAATAATTGGGTACGCCTTCTCAATTGTGCAGTATACTATCCTGTTTCTTCTTGGGCTGGTTGGAGTACACGTATACAAGAGGCACGAATGACTAAAATAGTGAATCGCGAAAACCCTGATTTTGTTATCTCCGTTATTCCCGGCATCAATTATACAACAAGCAAAGTCTGCAAGGCTCTAGAGATCCCATTTTTATTGGTGACGCTTGATCCTGAGCTCACCTTTTGGCTTGCAGGCTTCACTAACCAAAAACATCCTCATTGTGTTATAACAGTTCCCGACTATGAACTGGTGAAGGACCAGCTTACCGCTAAAGGCTTTTTGCCAGAACAGATTCATACGGTTGGGTACCCGCTTAAGAAATCATTTTTTAAGGCGTGGACCAATAACGATCTTAACATCCTGCGCGATAGATACAAGATCCCCGAACACACAAAGGTTGTAATGCTCATGCGAGGCAGCTCTGGATCTAATAAACTAATAACCTACGCTAACACATTATTAACATCAGATAGCCGAATGCACTTAGTCATTTGCGCAGGAAAGAATGAAAATTTAAAAAAACAACTTGAAACAGCGCTCAAGCCAACGGCCAATGTTACATTCAGCGTTTTAGGGTTTACTACAGATATTCCCGGACTCATGAAAATTGCTCATACGCTGGTTACAGCACCAAGTCCTAATACCTGTAATGAGGCTATCCACTCAAACCTTGCAATTCTTATTGATAATACTGACACAATGTTGAGATGGGAAAAGCCAAACATTACATTTATCAAAAAATATGGTCGAAATGTTCGTCTCTTTAACAATAACGATGAACTCAAATCATTTGTTGAAGCATCGTTACCACCGCGAAAAAAAAAGCATCGACCTCTGCCAAATTTTAATAGAGAGATCAAAGGCATTGTTAAATTGCTTTTGAAAGAAGATGCTCCCAGGCCTGAGTCCATGCAATAGAGCATCTAAGTCGTAAATGCTTACCGGCTGCTCAGGCTGCCAAAAAACCAACTAAACCATGATTGTTGCTCTTCAGCTTCAAACGGCGGTTGGCATTGCTCATAACGCTCTTGCCCCGCTTGAGCCCATTGTGCATTATGCCGTCTGTTGTGATCTTTTAAAAAGGCATGAATAACATTTCTTACCATTCTGCCATCAGGACCATTGATTATATTTGCATGAGATCCACGGTCAACCGCTAATAGATATGCTTTGTTATGGCCTGATCGACGCAGTGCTCGGTAATATTCGATGCTACTTGTAGCTGGAATAAGCGCATCCCCTTTAGAGCAATAGATCAGTATTGGGATATTTTTATCGACCGCACCAGCAACCTTTATAGGCTGTATACCGCCAGGCTTGTGATTGGTAACTAATGGGAGCACCGATGCAGAGCTTGCAAAACCAGTTTTATGTTTAACAACGCTGTGAATATCATCAAAGGGAGATTCTAAAATTACTGCGCCCACATTATCAACCTCATGCGTACCCAGATAATTGGCTATGGCAACAGCGCCTCGAGACCACCCAAATACATGACAATCTTGATGTTTTTGAACGATCGCATGCAATTGCCCAATATCGGCCTCTTGGCCAAGGCATGTACTACTTAGTTGGTGCACGTCATCATAATCAAAGGCTTCCATTGGCCCCTGTATAAATGCATTCTGATAGCCTGATTCGACGTGATAACCGAATGCGGCTTCTTTGTTTGCTCCAAAGCCATGTGAGGCCACCGTAACCGGTTCATTGACCATGCCTCGGGCTGGTGGTGTTGCTATCAGCAGTACCAAAAGACATACGGCCTTAACTGGCCCACTATTCGTTAATAATTTTAACATTGTTAATCTTTCAGGTTAAATGATCTTTAGCTCTTAAATGACGACATTCAATTATTGCAATTATTTACTAAAATGTAAAAGGGTCAAGGGTGCAGCTATTATCCGTATGTTTATATGGTTTCTTTGATTACTTAAATGGATAAAACTAATCAATTCAGCCGAAAGGTTGTGTTTGGCTGTATTTCATACCATAATAGTGGCAGTGAATCGTACAAAGCAAAAAACACAAGGAGTTAAAAATGGCGTCAGTCATTGATCTTTCAGAATCAATCATTGCTGAAGCAAGGATTGTGTCCAAGGCGCTTAATCGGTCTTTAGCTGGGCAAATAGAGCATTGGGCAAAGATTGGCAAAATTGCCGAAGCAAACCCTGATCTTAATTACGAAGCCATTAAAGATATTTTGATAGCAGAACAAGAGTTAGTATACGGCAAAAATGTTGGTATCAAAGAATTTGTCGGCTAATAATAAAATCGCCGTATAGCGATATTATTCAGCCAGCCAAGACTTGCCATAGTAATCCACAGATTAGTGATGCCATAACTCAAAAGCGGTAGCGGTATGCCCACAATCGGCAGCATGCCGGTCACCATACTCATGTTGATACAGACTGATAGTAAAATATGGATCATCAGACCGATGGCAACGATCTGTTCAAAGAAGTTTTGTACATGCATGATGATGAATACAAGCCGGGCAAAGAGCAGGACATAAAAAAAGATTATGCACAGCGCGCCAACAAAGCCAAGCTCCTCACACGCCACTGAGAAAATAAAATCGGTATGATCTTCAGGCAAGAATTCTAGCTTATTTTGCGTGCCCTTCAGCAGCCCTTTGCCCCACAGGCCTCCCGAGCCAATAGCAATCTTTGACTGCTCAATCTGGTAGCGCTCTTTACGCGCATCACCATAGCCAAAGAGCACCAAAATGCGGTCCTTTTGATACGGCTTAAGGCACTTCCACAAGACTGGCGTAGCAATAATTCCCATCAAGCCCGTCACTAAAAAAAATGAACGTGGAATGCCAACAAACCACAATAGGACCATGCCTGAAAACATAACCAGGAGCGCGGTGCCAAGGTCCGGTTGCTTGAGGATCAGCAGAAAGCTAAGTAATAATATCCCGAGCGGAAATAAAAAATCTTTAAACGGGATAGGGGGGTGAACATGGTACTTAGGTGTTTCAAGCTCAGCAAAATAGGATGCGATAAAGGTGGGCAGGAATAATTTAGCCAATTCTGAGGGCTGAAAACGAAAAAAATACAGCGACACCCAACGCTTTGCGCCCATGGCGATCCAGCCGCCAACCGTTGAATATATCAGGAGCGCAAGCGTGGCAAAATACCCGATAACACCCCAACGAGATAATCGCTTTATATCGATAATGCAAAAGAAAAAGTAAATGATAAGCCCGGTGCCGGCGCCAAAGAGCTGTTTTTTAAAATGCAGCGAGAGCGTTTGATCGGGCCGATAGGTAGCGCTAAAGACAAAAAGCAGCCCGAGCCCGAGCAGGACAAGCATTATGAAAAAGCCTATCCAATCGAAATAACGAAAATAACGCCGATCAAACATCATCATATTGCCACCATAGTGCACCATACCTATAACAATACTATTCGGTAGTAGCATACTATGCACTAAAAAACATGCCAAGTTCTTTTGGTCTTTATTGTCAACTTGCGCTACACTACACACGTGATTGTAAGGCGATTGAATGGCAAAAAATAGGCGCGCACCCCCATGATCCCACAGACCATTGAACTTAAAAATTTCCTCAGCTACGGCGAACAGCTCCAGCGCATTGATTTTCGTGACCACTCGCTTATCTGTTTTTCGGGCAAAAATGGCAACGGCAAATCTGCACTTCTGGATGCCATAACCTGGGCACTGTGGGGACAGGCACGCAAAATAACCGGCTCGGTAAAACCGGACGAGGGGCTTTTGCGCCTGGGACAGACACGCATGATGGTCTGCCTTGAATTTATGTTTGCCGACAGGCTGTATCGCGTGCGCCGAGAATTTACCAAATCATATGGCAAGCCGCTGGCCGCCCTTGATTTTGAGTTATTTGATCCGGCGACTGAGCGTTTTATCTCGCTCACCGATAAGACAATTCGCGCTACACAATTAAAAATAGATAACCTCTTAGGCCTTGATTTTGATACCTTTATCAACTCAGCCTTTTTGCGCCAAGGTCAATCAAACGAATTTTCTAAAAAATCATCCAAAGAGCGCAAACAGATTTTGGCCACCATCCTAGGCCTGGCTAAATACGATATATTACAACAGCACGCGCTTGAAAAGGTGCGTGCCATCCAAGACAATAAAAAAGCACTGGCTATGGTGATAGAGCAATGCGCGCAGGAGCTTGCTACCCAAGAGGCGGTGACTGCCAAGCTTAATGAGGCAACGACGGGGCTAGCGCTAGCCGTGACTACGCTACAAACGTTAGAGCATAGCCACGAAGCACTACAGCACAACCTTCGTGCATGCAAGGCCTCTCAACAAATGCTTCAGTCACTGCATGCCACCTGTGATACTAAAAAAAATTCCCTCTTGCAGGGGATAACAGCGTTACGTGAGCTCATTACCACCTGGCGGCGCACACATGCCTACGCATTGTCATTACCAAATATGCAGGCATTGCACGAACAGAAAGCCGCGCTCTTTGTTCAGGAACAGCAATTTTTTCAGGTGCAGCAAAAAAATGTTGCGCTGCAGGGACGGGCCTTGGCTACCAAGGAGGCATACAACAAACAGCTTGCTGTAGTAACCAGTGCGTATGATACCAGGCGTAATACATTGCGCCTTCAGATGCAACAAAAAGAACTTCAGCTCGCACATCACCAAAAGGTGCGTGCTGACAAAAATAGTACCAAGATCTCGTTGTTTGACACTCTCGGCCTCATGGATAAGCAGCGCCAAGAATTGGAAGCAATCATGCGTACAAGCGATGCCTTTATGGAACGCTTTAACGCAACAAAGGCACAGTTTGAAAAGCGTCGAGCATTTTATCAGGTGCTGGTACAACGCGGCAATTGGGTCAAAAATGAATTACAAGAGCTTGAGCACAAGCAGGCTGTTGTCCAAGACACAGCAAACCCATCATGCCCCCTGTGTGAACAATTACTCACGGTGACACGTAAGAAATTTTTAGCTGAGCATTTTACCGGCCGTGAAGTATTTTTGCGCAAGCGCCTGCTACGCATCTCACAACTACTGAAAAATCTTAAAGATATCCTGTTTATACAGCATCAGGATGTACAATCATTGACCAAAGAATCGGACACCTACACACAACAGGCTGCACGCCTCCAGGAGCTGTACAAGCGCATTGAAGAACACCAAAAGCAGCTGACCATTATTACACAAGACATCACCGTATTGTCTGAAGAAGAAGAGATCTTTGCGCTGGCGGTAGCAAGTGCACACAAAGAAATTATTCAACTCGAGGCCGGCCATCAGCAGATGCAAGCAGACGATACTGCCCTCAAGCAACTGGCAAACGAACTTACAGTTCTGGAGGCTGAAAAGAATGCTTCTCTGTACGATCACGCAGCCTACCAGCAGCTCCAAGAACAACAAAAAAACGTGAATACACAGCTCACACGTTATGAATCATTTCAACATGAGCTGGCACGCCAGCAGGAGCGTATGTACACTATCCAAGGCCAATGCAAATCACTCAAATTGTTAAAGGCTGAAATAGCGCAACTTGAAACCGCTATGAGTACATTAAGCGGCCTTGACCAGCAGGCAACGTTATTAGGCAACCAAATTTCTGTCTTGCAGGTAGAATTGCAGCAGGCGGTGACACACAAAGAATCCTTTTTGCATAGCATCGGTAGCCTTGAATATGAACTGAAACGTTTGCAAAAACGCAAAGAGGAACAGGCTGCCAGCCAACAGTCGCTTGCTAAAGTGCTCCAGGAGATTGAAGATTACCAAATGCTTTCGGCCGCCTTTAGCAAAAATGGTATTCAGGCACTGCTGATTGAAGAGGCGATTCCAGAAATTGAGCATGAAGCAAATATCATTCTTTCTCGCCTCACCAATAATCAGGCACAGATCTTTATCGAGTCGCTGCGCGATCTCAAAAGCGGTGGTGTCAAAGAGACCTTGGATATTCAAATTGCCGATATGGCCGGCATTAGGCCGTACGAGATGTACTCTGGCGGCGAAGCGTTTCGCGTTGACTTCGCGCTGCGCATTGCTATCTCCAAGCTCCTAGCACGCCGTGCTGGCACAGCGCTGCAAACGCTGATCATTGACGAAGGCTTTGGCTCGCAGGACGAAGATGGCCTGGCCTACATCATGGAGGCGCTCTATGCCATTCAAAACGATTTTTCAAAGATCATTATCGTCTCACATTTATCTGAATTTAAGCATAACTTCCCGGTCCACTACGTTATAGAAAAAGGACCGTTGGGGTCAACGGTCCGAATTGAAGAACGGGGTTAAAGGGGTTTACTTTCCCTGACCAAAAGAATACCAGGAAAAATCAATATTGCGCTCCTCGCAAATCTCTCTCAGCTCTTCGGCATTGTCCTTTTCTAGTGGATTGCCAAACAGGTTGAGTGTCTCCAACTTCGGTAAATGAGCTACTGATACCGGTACTCTTGTAAGCTTGTTATCACTTAAATCAAGCGTTGTTAGCGCGCGAAATTTTCCTTGCTGCAGGTCAGGGAAGGTCTGCAATGCGCCATTTGTTATAGAAAGGTCAAACAAATTTGGTGCATCACCTAGAAATACTGGAAATTCTTCAATCTTAGAACCATCTATACTTAAACCTACAAGAGTAGTCAGTTTGCCCAATGGTCGTGGTAATGCTTCTAATGGCGTTCCTACAATATATATTGATAGGCCTAGCTCTTTTCCCATCAGATCAAAATAGCGTATTGAATCTGGCAGGGTTTTGATATTAGGTAGATCGTTTATTCTCAAATTTACATAAACAGTACTACCGGTAACAGGAGCAATTTTATTGTAAACAATAATATAATCAATAATCATATCAAACCACTGTTTTGTCAGCGGGCCATTAACATAATAATCACCGCCGGGAGCGTAGCTTATGCTATCAATGACCCGACTTACCTCTTCATGATTAGGAACATTAGTAATAGCACGTGGACTACCGTCAAATCTTTGAGCATCATTTTTGAAGAGTAGTAGCTTAAAATAACCATCCGGAAGCGTATTAAAATATGTAAGCAATTCACCTGCTGATAATGTAATTACCTTGCTCGCCGCCTGCTCAACCATAATACTAAGAATACCATCCACTACTGTTTGCTCAGCATACAAACCATACGCAGGCAGACTAACAAACCAAGCAAGAAAGTCTGGGCGCGTTATATACATTTTTGTTATAGTTTTGGCCAACTCCTGTTTATACAGAGACCAGGGCAACTGATTAATAACATCAACAGGTTTTTTTTCTTTTTTAATAAGCCCCCACAATACATCGGCCATCTTTTTTACTGCCTCATATCTTTCTGTGATTGCTGCTGCCCATTCTTCAGCATCCTGTCCTGCTTGCGCCTCGCTGTAATCACTATAATCTCGTGAAGCCCGACGAGCTTCTCGTGCATCCAGCCTGGCCAAAGCTTTTTTTAATTGGACAACTAACCCCTTATTGGCTGCCAGCAGCCGTTCATAAGCCTCGGTCTGTGGCAAAAAACCATCGGACAATAAAGCACTCCAGTACTTGTCAGCTTCATCAAATTTTGTAGAAAGCGATGCTGAGCGTTTATTACCAGCATAAAAATATTCACGCTGCAAAGCATCCTCTAAGTCTGGTGTTATAAAATCGGCCTCCGGGGACATAAAATCATTGAGTCCTGAACCTTTCTTTTGAGCTGCAGCCTTTTTCTTGGCAGATTTAATCGGAGCATGAAAGCCACGTTTTACCAATTCGCACAATAATGCGATGCGCAATGCTGGAAAACCGGCATGATCGCAGCAACGTAACAATACGACTACTTGATTCGGACCATTCTCATCTTCTGGCTCTTCAATTGAACGAAATAAGGGCTGCAAAGCAAATGCCGTCATGCGAGGCGTCACGCACTCGCTAATTGGGGTTTGCCTATCTTCTTCGTCCAAGGAAAGTGGCTTGAGGGATGGTGCAGATGAGGACGATGATGATCCAGCGTCCAGAGAAGCATCTGCAGCCTCATTGCCTCGCGCTTGTGCATTCCCCATGGCCTGCACACGTTTTTTATCATACTGACTTAAAAGTTCGTTACCCAACCTCAATTTAAATAATGCCTTTTTTAGCGCGACGCATGATTCGCGTGACAACTGCGATGACAGGGTTTTTAATGTTTTATTCATGGCATTGGCCAAATTATTCAATGCCTTATCGGTCTTATACCCCTTCGCCAGGGTAGAAAATTTCATATCCCCCGCGGTAAACAATTCTTTATAATTGTTGGCAGCAGGTGACGATGATGATGATGATGACGACGAACTCGATGACGATGACGATGATTTTGCGGCATCAACATAATGGTGTGATGCGAACAAAATAACGGCTGCACCAGCAATAAGTATTCTTTGTAGGCTCATGGTTTACCTCTTCTCTTTTAGAAAAACACACAACAGCAACAACCATTGTTGCTGACTAAGAATGTTTACAATACTTGAATGCTGAAATGCAAGAATATGCTTCGCTTCTATCATAATTCACAATCAGGTATCTATCGGCTTCTCAGAGTCATTGAGTAAGCAAAAAGCCGTTCGCCCCGATGGAGAACCCGCAGGGCACCAGCCTGAGCCTTTAGGCGAAGGTTCGAATGGAGGGGTACGAATGGCCAATAATCACACTTTCTTATAACCGTCCGCACCCCTCCATTCGGTCCCCTCGAAGCTCGGAGCTTACGGCCTTCGGCACCTCCATCGGGGCGAACGGCTTTTTATAGATATCACAGGAACTACTCCATTAAGCAGCTTGTCAGCGCGCTTTCCCCACACATCCTTTGCATCTTTGAGTTTTTCAGGATGCTCTAATGCGTATACATAAAGAACTTCCAAAAACAATGCCAATTCATGTTTACATAATTTTTTATAAATACGCATGCACACCTCAAAAATTAAGTCTTAAACTATTGACCATCATCACACACATTTTCTACAGTGACAACATTAAACGTCGGTTGGAGGCTATACCGTGGATCCTGAAACGAGTTCAGGATGACAAAAACAGGATGACAAAAAATGGGAGCTTTCCATGACCTTACGCATAGTTTTATCACTACTCTTGCTAACAATAGGGATCGCCCATCCCCACTCCCATAATCTTATTATTGACCACAACAAGGAGATTGTCTTTGGCATGTCCGGCTTTTTTACCGGCCATTTTGGTTTGTATGGCAATACCATCAAACAGGCGATCGAATGCTGCTTTAAAAAGGTAAATGCCAGCGGCGGCGTTCATGGCAAAACGCTGCGTCTGGTAGCCGTTGAGGATCATGACGAGCCGGCAACCACGTACAATAATGTTGTGCGCCTGTACAAGGACCACGGTATCACCATGTTTATTGGCATCATGGGAACGCGCGGCGTTATTAAGCTTTTACCGCTTATAAAAAATGGTTCAATTGCAGTGTTCTTTCCATGGGGTGGTGACCAAGCATTGCGTGAGAGCTCGCTAACGCATATCATTAACGGCCCAGGGCTACTGGATGCTCAAGTTAATGCTATTGCGCAGTACATCACTGGCACACTGGACAAGCGCTCCGTTGGTATTTTTCATGCTGATGATACATTTTCAACAGCCGGAGCAAGCATGCTTAACCACGCCCTTACACGCCATGAACATACTATTGTCAGCCAAGCGTCATATAATCGTTTTACCATGGCAATTAATGCGCACATCAAGCCGCTTATTGCCGCTGATCCTAAAATTGTTGCCTGCTTTTCTACGTCACAGCCGGCAGCAAATGTGATCAATACCTTTTTCACACAAGGTCATTTTGATACCCTTTTTATAGGCATTGATTCCACGTTTTTAGTGCCAGACCTTTTAAGAGGCAAAGGTGTTAATTTTCATTACACATCGTTAGTGCCAAACCCGATTACAAGCACCATGCCTATTGTGCAGGAATATAGAAAGGCGTTTGACCAGTATGTACCGCAGGAGCCGTATTCAACACTTTCATGCATGTACTACCTGGGCGCAAGCATTCTAGCCGATGCACTGCAATCGCTTAATGGTGATTGCTCAAAGGAGGCGCTGCTTACACATCTAGCCGCGCTCAAAAATTATGATTTTAAGGGATTTAACCTCACGTTTAATCCACATAATCGTCATCTGTTTGGCGAAAAAGTCTGGATCATCTAAGAAAGGTTACCGCCATGCCTGTACATACCGTCGTCATACAAGGCCTTATAGCACTTGGCAGATTATGTGAAAAAACGATCTACAAAATTGCCGCCATTATTATTGTTGCCTGTTACGTAGCGGTGACATTGTATATGCAGAGCCAGCATTTCTCGTCGCGTGATCCACAGCCGGTGCTCCATACCTTGCCACAAAAGGCACAATCAATCGCATCTCATATTACCGTCGGCATGCACATCAATAGCTTTCCCTCATTCTCTTTTACAAAAAATGATTTTATTGTTGACGGTATTGTCTGGTTCAAGTTCCCTCGTGGTAGCCAGTCATTGAGCACGATCGAATCATTTGCCATCTACAACAGTATTGCGCTTGAACGAGGTGACCTCATCTATAAATCACAGCCAATTATCAGCCTGGCCGGTAATGATGTACAAGTATGCTATCATATCCAGGCAAACTTTAAGGCTGATCTGAACCACAGTAATTTCCCACTTGCCCAAAGAACGCTCACGATCATGATAGAGAATAAAAATGTATCGCCCTATCAGCTTTATTTCGATACCAATGAGCGCAACCTTACCATCAACCCTAACCACCTGCTCTTTAGCTGGAGCCCGATAAAAACACATGCCTATGCTGGCTATTATAAAGCACCATTACAAACAACTGCAGTTGACGCCGCTGACGATAATACTGCTCTTATTAACTATCCAGCGGCTGCATTGTGCGTGATTTTTAAAAGCACCGGCATTCGTGATCTCATCTCATTTTATTTTCCAATGTTCGTGCTTTTTTTCATTGCGCTTTTTTGCTTACTTATTGAGATCACCGACCCATCACGGTTAAGCTATGTTGCCTCAGCCATTCCCATTTTGGTTTTATTTCGCATGGTTATTGATGCGGGCTCGCCAGAGGTCGGTCTTGCAACACACCTTGATATTATTTATTACCTGCTCGTGATACTCTCTATGCTCATTTTATTTTTTCAGACGTACGTCATTTTGACAATTCAGCATTTCAAAAAACATGCATTGCAGGATGAGATCTTTAATAAGCACGAGCTACAATGCCTTAATGATAGCGTATTTATGCTCATTATTATCCTGCTGGCTGCCGGCCTTACCTATACCTGGTTTAGATAGCAAAATTCGACAGGGCACAGGAGCGAATGCGCTATACATGCCCTACAATTCAACCGATAATCCAAGCCCCTGATCGGCCAGCGACTGCAAGAGTGTGCTATTACACGTAACCCTTTGTGACGTGACCACTGCCAAGTGCATGTTATTTTCTTCAAAGGCGATCTGCAGCGGGGTTGTACCCGGTGGTAGCGACTGCTTAGCACGTGTCACCAGTTCGTCTGAGAGTTCCTGATTAAAGGTTATCGTCAGTGCCCGGATGATGGCAGGATCATCAAATACCTTTTCGGCAGGGATTAGCTCATTGGCTTTGATTTTACAACTGCCTTGCGACGTAATATCCAGTGATCCTTTAATAATAAAAATATGGTGTTGGCTCAACAGTGCCTCAACTTTGGCAAAAGTGGTGGGGAATAAGATCACCTCGGCGTTGCCTGAAAGATCTTCAAATGAGGCAAATGCCATACGATCACCTTTTTTGGTGGTGATTGTTTTATACGTTTGCAGCAATCCGCAACAGGTGACCCACGGCTCCTTAAGTGACGTTACATTCTTAATCAGATCAAGTGTCTGGGTAAATGGCATTACCTTAAGCCATGCGATGCCCGGTATCGTTTTAAGGGGGTGAGAGCTCAGATAAAAGCCGGTAACCTCTTTCTCTTTTTCAAGTTTTTCTTTATCAGAAAACTCTGCACGCGGCTGAAAGGTGTACAAATCATCGCCGGGCTGCCGCGGTTGCTCGGCAAGCAGCATGCCAAAAAGATTGGTTTGTCCCGTCTTGTCAGATTCTTTTTCTTGGTGGGCCAGCTCTAAAATTTTATCAAGTTCACCCGACTGTTGTGCCCGGTTGCCGGGCAGGCAGTCCATGGCGCCGCCGTAGATAAGGCTTTCGACGACGCGCTTGTTAGCGACCCGAAGGTCTACACGCTTACAAAAATCCAGCAGATCAAGGAACGGTTTTTTCTTACGTTCTTCAATAATATTTTGCAGCGCTATGAGGCCGACATTTTTAATGCCCTGCAAGCCAAATATCACGCCATCACTACTTGCAACAAACTCAACTTCGGATGAATTGATGTTGGGTGCAATGGTGGTAAGCCCCATATCGTGAACCTCTTGCAGGTACTTGGTCAGGTTATCAGGATTACCGGTTTCAAAGGTGAGCAGGGCGGCCATAAATTCTTTAGGATAATTTGCCTTCAGATAGGCGGTATGATACGCAATCAACGCATAGGCGGCGGAGTGTGATTTATTAAAACCGTAGCCTGCAAAGTATTCCATAAGTTCAAACAGTTCAGTGGCCTTGCCGCCATTAAAGCCTTTTTCTTGGGCTCCCTGTGCAAACAATATCTTTTGTTCAGCCATCACGTCCGCTTTTTTCTTACCCATGGCACGACGTAAAATATCGGCGCCGCCAAGTGTGTAGCCACCAATAACTGAGGCTATTTTCATCACCTGCTCTTGGTAGACAATAACACCATACGTCTCTGCAAGGACCGATTCTAATTCTGGAAACATGTAGGTTGTTTGCTTGCGACCATGCTTACGATCGATGTAATCATCAACCATGCCTGAGCCAAGTGGTCCTGGGCGGTAGAGCGCATTAACCGCAATCAAGTCCTCAAATTTTTCCGGTTGCAGCTTGCGCAGTACCTCCTGAATGCCTTCAGATTCAAATTGGAATACCCCTTTGGTCTGTCCTTTACGCAAAAGATCAAAGGCCTTTTGGTCATCAAATGGGATCTTGTCCAAGTTGATGGTGACCCCGTGGTTTCTTGCAATTGATTTTAGCGCAAAGTCGATCACCGTCAAGTTTTGTAATCCCAAAAAGTCCATCTTTAAAAAGCCAATAGCTTCAAGCTCAGTCATCGCGTATTGCGAAACCAAATCGGTACTTTTGGATGGTATATACAGCGGCAGTGCTTCAGCTAGCGGCTCAGGCGATATCACAACGCCTGCAGCATGTTTCGATGCGTGGCGTGTAAGACCTTCAAGCTTAAAGCAGATATTAAAAAGATGCTTTATGGTAGGGTTGCCGTCAACCATCTGCTTAAGCCGCGGTTCCTGTTCCAGCGCCTCTGCCAGTGTGATTTTAAGTTGCTCTGGGATTAAATCAGTAATGGCATTAGCATCTTGGAAAGGTATTGCTAGGGCGCGCGCAACATCTTTGATAACCCCTTTGGCCATCATGGTACCAAAGGTAATAATCTGGCAGACGCATTCATGGCCATATTTGTCGCGTACGTAATTGATGACCTCTTCACGACGCTGGATGCAAAAATCAATATCAATATCGGGCATGCTGACACGCTCTGGGTTGAGAAATCGCTCGAACAGCAGGTTATACGCGATGGGGTCAATGTTGGTAATTTGTAGTGCCCATGCTACCAGTGACCCAGCTGCTGATCCCCGACCGGGGCCGACCGGAATGTCTTGAAGCTTTGCCCACTGAATAAAGTCCCCAACAACCAAAAAATAGCCAACAAAACCCATTTTGATAATCAGCTCTACCTCGACGCGTAGGCGCTCGTCATAAACAGGGTAGGTCTCCTTGGCTATCAGATCCTCTTGTTTAAGGCGATCCAGGCCCTCCTGGCACAATTGTGCAAAATAGGTATCTTGCGTATGCTCTTTTGGTACGGGGAAGAGTGGAAAAAATAATTTGCCAAATTCAAAACTAAAATCGCACTGATCGACAATGAGATTCGTGTTCCAGATAAGCTCTTCATTACCCGGAAAGGCATTCAGCATCTCCTGGGTAGTGCGCACATATGCTTGGCACTCACCGAATGAAAAGCGGTCAGGGTTTGAAATCACATCCTTGGTTTGTACAGCAAGCATGATCTCATGAGCTTCACGATCATCTTTATTCAAATAATGCGCATCTGATGTTGCTATACATTTAACCCCCCATTCTTTGCTGTACTGCAACAGCAAAGGGTTAAGCTCACGTTGTTTATCAAATTCGGCCGGTTGTAGCTCAAAGAAGAAACGGTCAGGGCCAACGAGGTTTAAAAACCACTCAGTGCGCATCTTTGCTTCATCGATATTACCGCTGCGCAGCAGCATAGGAATGTGACCACCAACACAGGCGGTGGTGATGATCAATCCCTCATGGTATTTTTCTAGCGCGGCGTAATCAATACGTGGTTTAAAATAGTATCCCTCTTGGTATGACAGAGCAATCAGTTGGCAAAGATTTTTGTACCCAACGCTGTTTTGCACAATAACAATTAGGTGGCAGTACTTATCGCTAACATCGCGCACCTTGATGTCTGGGGTAAAATACATCTCAATGCCAAGGACCGGCTTAATGCCTTCCTTTTTGGCGAGCTGAAAAAACTTTACAGCACCAAAAATATTGCCGTGGTCAGAGATGCCAACCGCCTTCCAGTCCTGTTCTTTTGAAAGGCGTAACAGATCCTGTATGCGGATGGCGCCATCCAATAATGAAAATTCTGTGTGTACGTGTAGGTGAGAAAAATGTTTGGTCATTGTGTCCGGTACCTTGCTACTGTTTCGTCTGGATCTTCAAGTTGTCTAAGTGTACCGGAATTATAAAAAAACTTAATCTTCCTGTGCAGTGTTTGGTTTTGGGCTACCAAGATCTTCATGAATAGTAAGACCAATGACATCATCAGGACTGATAACTTTTTTTTCCTCGTTGTTTTCAGGGCTTTTTTGATCATCTTCGGCTGAAACAGATGGTGAGGGAGTTACTATTTCCCCTATCGGTGATAGAGGCATATTTTCGTTATTAGGATTTTCGTTATCTAGCAGTAGCGGCTGATCCCCCAAAAATCTGTGAAAGTCTCGAGGTGATGGTGATTCTCCTTTTTCACCGATGTTACTGAGTTGGCGATGATGCAATGGTCTTATAAAAGCGGGCCTTTTTGTTGAATATGCAGTGGTCGGCGCTGGTAAGGCTGATGGTAAAACAGATGGGTCAATAATGATAGTACGCAACGGCGTTAAGGGTGATTCCCCTGGCGCACTATTCATCTGTCCTGTTTTCATCTCGGGTGATTTTGTAGGAGGCGGCGTTGTATTTTCTACCGCGTTGGGTAATGCATTTGTAAACATCGGCGGTGAGGTCGGTATGCTTGTGGCACGTGGTCGTAGAATGCGCGGGTGAGTAACGGGCGAGCCTTGTAATGATCGTGTCCCTGGTGTTTCAGGCGTGCTTACAGCGCGAGCTACCGACTTTGGTGGCGAAGATTCTGCAGACAAAGTGCCTGGTGCCGGTGTATACGGTACTGGGCTTGCTATGATGCGCCTGGGCGTTTGTAGTGGCGACACGTTGGCTGATGTTGCAGTCGACCCGGTGTTGATGTGTAAATTAATGCTACTAGGCCGTTGAGAATTAGCCAAGGTGCGTGCCGAGGGCGAAGGGGGTATGGTGATATGAATGTGGCTATTTTGCCTAGATAATGTGCCAGGTATGGCTGGGTTTGGATGTTGGATACTAACATTAATGGGCGGGTGATCTTGTGGAAGGCCTTGACCATCATTTGGATCAATTTTTTTCTCAATTAGGTGTGGAAACGCTTTGCAAACCTCGCCCAGTAGCCATAAGGTATTAAAGAAGAGAAGCACTTCATAGGTTGCCTTTGATGATGTTTTTCTGTCTGGTGCTAGGTACCCTTGCCACAAGCGAACATATGCTTGTGCCGATACTGCCAGGTATACACGAGAGTTTCCATCTTCATCGTCGTCGTCATCATCATCATGAGCGGCATTGCATAATGCCGTTGCCACCGTGACGCATGTTTCGGCAATGGGAAGAATATACATGACAAAGGCCTGTCTAAGCATCGCTATTTTTTGTTCGTGGGCAATCGCCTGAGCCTGCTCGGGGGTGAGATTATTATCGGTGGCTGCTGGACTGGGGGGCTCGTCTGTAGTTTGCGTTGGTGCATCAACTGCTTTTTTGTACTCAGTAATATTTGCCCTTAGATTGGCGATATCATAAGCAACCAGGCCGGCCATGCAGGCACAATCGCGCAATGCTATAGTGTTATTATTGGTATAATCTTGTCGTGCGCTGCCCGCTCTATTGCCGAAAAAGAAGAGCTTATTGAGCAGCCGAAGACCATCACTGCATGCTTTGGCACATGCAGCACCCTTGGCGTTACCATTTTTTGTGTATTGATGCGCTATCAATGTAAAGGGGCAGATCAATACGGCGCTGATTGCTTCGGCGGTACTGGTATTGGTCCAGGCCGCGTGGCTACTAGCATGTGTTGTAACGATACAAAGGGCTACAATCCGGTACATGACGACAATAGACCGGTTGCGAAATGTGCTCACAACGCCCCCTCTGCAACTTAGTATATGATAAACACCCTAACTCACTTGATATGTACCATATTATGGGCGTAGAAGGCAAAGGATGCATAAAAGAGCGTGTCCAGCCGTTTATTTTACTGGTGATTTCTCTTCCCCTGCCCTGCGCTGTACGTCTTCAAGCGTTGCCGCATGATTTGCCGCAGCCTGTTGTTGTGCCAGCCAGGCTGTATGCTGAAGGTATTCTTCGCCTTGTATAGCAGTTTGAGCCTTTGCTTCTTGCTCATCTTGTACTCTGGCGCTGAATGTTTCGGCTTCTTCGGAGGTCATCGTCAGGTGTCTATGTTGATGGGCACTTTTTGCTGTACGGATTTTATACGTATTCTCCAGCTCACTCTCCTCTTGAAGCTGAGCAGATTCAGCTAGTGCGTGCTGTGTACGAGTTAGGGCTTGTTCAAGCGTTTGATCTTCATCAATATCAATCTCATCGTGATGGTGTATAGGCTGAGCTTGATGTTCTTGTTGTTGGGCGGGCAGCTCGTCGTCATCGCTTAGGTTCATGAGTTCTTCTTGATCGGCATCATCGATTGGCTCGTTAGATTTCATCTCTTCAGCAACGGCAGCAGCCCTTCGAGCAATCTCACGTTGCTTCTCTTCATAGTGAGCCAGTTGAGCCTGCAATGCGGCTATTTCTTTTTCATGATCGAGCCTCGCTTTTTCCCTGTCTTCTGTGAATTTAGCTGAAATTTTAGCGGCCGCTTCGTCAGCCAATTGCTTATTGTGAGCCTTTTGAGCAGCAAGGGCATCGGCGCGGGCTTTAGCCTTTGCCTTGGCTGCAGCGGCTGCTTGTTCGTGAGCTGCAGCGTCGTCCTTTGTTTTTTGCATTGCAATGGCATCAGCTATTTTTTTGTGCTCGATTTTCTGTTTAAGATGATACGTTTCAGCTGCAAGCCACGCAAAATTAACGACTAGCGCCGCAGCATATTTCTTTTGTAGTGCTGAGCTCTTTTCTGCAGCCATGTATTGCTGCGCAAAACGAATCAATGATTGGGCTGCTGTAGTGGTGTGGTCAGGATTATCCAGACCGAACATAGCAGCTGATACAATAGCCTCAGCAAGAGGCAGTATTCCTATGCGCATTATTTTTTCTGTGCGTGATGTCTTGTTTGCAGTAGTTGGTAGCGCTTCTGTGGTTGCGTCAACAACCGCGTCGATCGTTTCTATGTCAGCATCAGCAGACTCCTGTGAAAGCTTTCTGAATGTTTTAAGCGAATCAACCAGTTGTTTAGCATCGTATGCTGCCCAGCCTAAGCTGGCGACGTAATCTCTATAATCTAGCAAGTCATTTGACTGATTTGCCCCTCTGAGCTTAATAAAAAAGCCCTTATTTATTAAGCGAGCAAGGCTTGCAATTGCCTGTGCCAGCGCGGCCTTTTTTGTATCACCGGTGATGGCATAATGGTTTGCCATGCCAACGGCAGGCGCGATTGCAAATATTGCAGCCCCCTCAAGGACGCTTGAAATGGCGGGTGCAGCCATGAGGGTGGTTGATGTATGCGGAAGCATTAAGCTGATCGCTACTATTGTGCTGATGCGTTTGATAGTTGATTGGGGCGTGAATGAATGGGTCATGTTTATCTTTCTTTGCCATTTTTATACTTATTTTAAAAAGCTATTACGTAGAGGATGTCATCCCAGGCTTGATCCTCGATTAAGTCGAGGACAGGCTCTGGGATCCAGAGGAAGACGTCTGTAGAAAATTTGCAGCTACAACTAAGCGTTCGATTTCTAGCCTACGTTATGATTGGCGCTACAATATGTGAAGGTATTTATAGCATGACGCGCAAAAAATTAAAAGAGATTTGGCCTTGGTATCTCTTGTCCAAGTTTTTTATAAAGTCTAAAAGCTCCTTCCATAGCATCCTTTATTAAGGCAAACGCTTCGTCAATTGAAGGAGCATCTGTGCAGACACCAGGCAACTCATTTACTCTGACAACATAAATAACACCAGATTTTCCATCTGTGGCCTTTTCAACGGTAAAGGTCCATGAAAGATTGAGATAGTAGTCTATAGTACTCAATGTGGTCCCATTACGTCTTGGTTTTTAACCTTGATTTTAAGATTTAAAAATCATATCACTTTTACTACCAAAAACAAACAAATTTATTGTTAGGGTCTTAGGGCTACGCAACCCCCAGTTTTTGCTCTCCATCATTGCTTTTGCCCTGCAAGTAGCTATACTTAACATCCAGTCGTAAAAAATCATGTTTAAAGCCTGGGCAACCAGCTCGAAATCTACGCAGGAATTGATATATGTTCGCTTCATCGTTAGCCTTTGGTGATTTTGCCATTGTCGTTGTTGGGCTTATCGCCCTCTGGAAGTGCGGTGACCTCGTGGTACGCTACGCCATCGAAGTAGCTGAGGCCTTTAACGTCTCCACCTTCTTTTTAGGCTTTGTCGTATTGGCGCTTGCGGCCGATGCGCCCGAAATTGCTATCGCCTTTAGCTCGGCGCTCAGTGGGGTGGCTGAGGTCTCTGTGGGCGATATTATTGGTGGTAACTTTACCGATATTGCCCTAGTAATCGGGTTAACGCTCTTACTTTCACGTGGGCGTATTACCATTAAGGCTGACGATAAGAAAAATTTACTGGCTATGCTTGGTGTTGCAGCCGCCGTTATTATTGGCGTACTGTGCCTAGGCAGTGTTAATCGCTGGCAGGGTCTGGCCCTGATTATCCTGTACGTTGTCTCATTGGTTTGGCTCTGGAAGACCAATAGCGCACACGAGGTGGTGCATGAAAACGTTGTTGAAAACGTGCACAGCAAAAAAGACCTCATGCTGACCTCAAAGCTTGGCCTGGTTGCAAAACTTTTTGCCAGTGGCGGGTTAATTATGGGTGCTTCGTGCGTGACGGTACACTTTGCGCTTAAACTTGCCCAGTCACTGCATTGGAGTCCTGAGACGGTTGGCGCAGCTATTTTGGGCGTGGGAACGTCGTTGCCAGAACTGGCACTGAGCATGGGCGCATTGCGTCGTGGCGAATATGGCCTTGCATTGGGCCCAACCCTTGGTACAGTGCTGGGACAGACGACCCTTATTTTGGGCATCACCGCGCTCTTTTCTGGGACGCCAGTATCGCTGAGCGGCCTTGGCAGCTCGATTGCCTTTATGTTCGCGGCATTTGCCATCATCGTCTACGGCCTTATTAATGATAAGGTCATGGGACGTGGTATTGGTGCCGTGCTCCTAGCGCTCTTTTTCAGCTTCTTGGGCTTTCACGCCTGGGCGTAGCACAAGGGCTATCGTATAAATTTTATAGACAATAAAAATGGCGCCTTGCAATGGGCGCCATTTTTATTTGAAATGGGATTGGCAAGGTTTGGCTGGATGGCTGGATTGCGCACTAACAATAACAAGTCTTGTAAGATTACATAGATTTATGTATAATTAGCCTATCAGGCAGCTCATTTAAATGTATCATGTAATGTATCATAAAAAAGTGGTAACAAGTTTATGAAGAGAAAAGACCTAGAGAGAGATTTGCTCAAATTAGGCTGGTGGTTTAAACGGCATGGTGGCGCTCATGACATATGGACAAATGGCGATCTTAATAAGCCAATTCCGCGTCACAATGAAATAAATGAAGGCTTGGTGAAGAAAATTTTGAGAGATGCCATGGATAACCCTGGGCACAAAGAGGAGGAAGCATGAAAATTATTGGAAAAGTATGGAAAAGTAGAACGGATGCCCTTTGGTTGGTTGAAGTGCCATTGCTTGATGTTATGACACAGGCAACAACAAAAGAAGAAACCGTTATGATGATTAAAGATGCTATAGAGTGTCTTACGGATGATCCATTGTTTTCTGTCGTGGCCTCGTTGCATGGTAGTACCATATGCGTTGAAGCCAATGACTCTAAGAAGCTTATTGCACTTGTGCTTAAGCAACAGCGTTGTCGTAAAAGATTAACGCTTGAAGAGGTTGCAAAACATCTGCATGCAAAATCTATTAACGAATATGCCCAGTACGAACAGGGAAAGCATCAACCGAGTTTTGAAAAACTAGCACAATTATTGCAGGCAATAGATCCATCCTTGTCACCGGTGATATCGTGCCTAGATAAGCGTTAAGGTGAAAAAAGGCGCCCATTGCGAGGCGCCATTTTTATTGTCTTGTCTGGGTGTAGATTTGATTAATCTTGATCAGATTCATACTCAGGGAATAGGCTTTCATAAGCAGGGAATAGGCTGTCGAATGTATTGTTGTTACCATCAACAACATATCTATTTGCGCCATTATCTAGCAATAGACTAGCAGCATTTATGGTTGCCTGGATTGCTTGTCCTCGATGGTCTGATGCTGCCACTGCCAGCGCTATCAGCGCCGTTTGGCCATGCCTGCCAACAGCATTTACAGCTTCGCCCTCATCGAGCAACTGTTGTATGCGCTCAGAATTTGCCGGGAACTGAAAGCATTCACTTATCAGTCTGGTATCACGGTCTATGGGCTCGACCGCCTGTGGCTGTGTTTCTGAGGCTTGGGCACTGCCAAACAAGAGAGACAATACCAGCATGCCCAGATATTTGTTGTAGTTTGCCATGTTAAAATTCTTCTTCACACTTTTTATACTCATTAATTTTTAATCTGTTGTCATCGAGGTGCCAGCTGTTGTGCGTGATGTATTGCTTTCTCTGGCGATATAATTTTGTATGAGCTCGGCAATCTCTGGATACTTTTCAGCATACTCTATTGCCGTCTTACCAAATCTGTCCGTCGCATACACATTAACACCTGGAAATTCAAGAATCCTTTTGATCTCTGCCTTACAGCCGAGGTCTGCATAATATATCAATACTGTGTTACCGATATCGTCCTTTACATTAACATCGAAACCTCGGGCACTACTAAGCGCCTTTAAAGTGGGTTCACCGGCATAGATAAAGGCCAGGAATAATGGTGGATAAGGGCTTTGTGTTATCTTATTTACATTGACACCTGTGTCTATCAATGCTTGTACTTCTTCTGCTCTTTCTTCTTCAGATGTGTAGTTGTGCACAATGACGTTACTTAAACATTTTGGGCCAACGATTTTGACCAAGTCTCCGAAGCATGCTGATTTTTTGTCTCTGTCAAAGATTTAAAAGCGCTGTGCCAATCATAATACCTTTTTGTACGTTTGTGCATACCGTGTACAGTGGTGAAAGAACCACTCAATAGGCCCAATATGACGATTGAGACAATTTTTTTTGATGTTGACATTATAACATCTCCCTAAATAATGATTACGTGATATTCTCTTAGCCTGGCTACATGCCATGCTATCGATTTCAAGTCTAAAGGTTTTTATCACAAGAAGTCAAGAAATAAATAATACAGGTAGTCAATAATAACGGGGAAGTGTCGAATGTGACGCATTAAAAAAGTGGATAGGTCATGCCTGGTACTGCATGACCTATCCGGGTGAATAATTGAGGCCTTAGATATGTCCAATCTCTGCAGTCTTCTTATCATGCAACTGATCAGTCTTTGCAATATACAGATCAGTTACCTTTTGCAGCAGATCAGCAAGACGCTTGGCAAAGTCCTCTGAAATAATGTGTTTTTTGTCAGCATCGCGGACTTCATTATGAAAATCCTTGCGAATGTTTCTGATGCCTACTTTACAGTCTTCAGTCTTCTTACCAAGGATCTTGACCAACTCATCACGGCGGGAGGCACTCATTTGGGGCAATTGAATGCGGATCACGTTACCATCGTTGATTGGTGTTACACCAAGATCTGAAGTGGCAAGTGCGGCTTCAATAGCACTAATGGTTGATTTATCCCATGGTTGTACCGTGAGCATGCGCGCATCTGGAGCGCCCAAGGTTGCCATTTCCCTAAGGTTCATGTATTGACCATAGGTTTCGACCTTAATATTTTCAAGCAATGTGATAGATGCTCGGCCGGTTCTAATAGCCAAAAGCTCTTTTTCATAATGCTTGATGGGGTTTTCCATGTGTTCTTTAAGAAGGGTCTCAAAACTTTTTGTTTCGCCTTCTTTAAAGGCTATTTCTAGTGCCATACTGGTATCCTTTTATGTTGCCGTCGTCCCCCTCTACTCGACTTGAAACAAGTCTCCATCGGGGCGAACGGCTTTTTTTATACATTATTTAATTATCGTACTTCCAAAATCTGGGTCACGTGAGATGTGTAAAAGTGCTTGCGGCTTAAAAAGACTAAATACGCGCAGCGTAATGTCATGTTCTTGTGCCAATGCAATGGCAGTGCTGTCCATTACGGCAAGGTTCTGGGCGAGGGCTTGCGCATACGTCAACTGCTTGAGCGGTAGGGCTTGCGGGTTAATCATCGGGTCCTCTTGATAGACATAATCAACCTTAGTTGCCTTCCACACCGTATCAGCCCCTACTTGCAAGGCACGCAGGACGGCAGCGGTATCGGTACTACAAAATGGGTTGCCGGTGCCCCCACTAAAAATAATAACCTCGCCTGCTTCCTGGGCCTTTTCTATGGCTATTGGATCAACTGCGTGTACAACGCCAGGAATGGCGTATGCATTAAGCAAAACGCACGGAACACCGCGGTTTACAAAAAGCTCACGCAGCATAATGCCATTCATGACGGTGGCTAGCATGCCGATGGTGTCGGCAGTGACGGGGCGCAGGCCGAGCGCCTTGCCCTCTTTAAGCCCTCTAAAAAAGTTGCCGCCACCAATCACAATGTTCACTAGATGCGTTTTTTGTACCGTTTTAATATCGGTTATTATCGCATCAATGAGAGGAACGTCTAAACATTCCTGCTTGCCATCAGTGGAAGATGGCTTAAAAAGCTCGCCGCTGAGCTTGAGTACAACCCGTTTCATGGCCATGTTAACGGCCAATAGCAAAACGCTTGAACTGTTTTACCGTGATAACCAGGCCAAGTTTTTTACCGGTGTTTTCCACGTGCTGTTGTACCGTAAGCTTATCTTCCTTGATGAATGGCTGTTGTAATAGACAAACATCTTGGTAGAATTTGCCAAGCTTGCCTTCAATAATCTTTTCAATAACGTTAGCAGGCTTGGTGCTGTCCTTAAGTTGGTCTTGAGCCAATGCGCGTTCTCTTTCCAGGACCGTCGCGTCAAGAAACTTTGGCTCAGTGCATAGCGGGTTGGTTACCGCAATTTGCATACAAATATCTTTAGCCAGTTGCTTAAGCGTCTCAAGATGCATTGCGGTGTCTTTGTCGGCTTCTAGCTCTACCATTACCCCAACCGTTGATCCTGGGTGAATGTACACCCCTACAAGGCCGTGATTGGCGATATGAAAACGAACAAAGTTATTGATTTTGATGTTTTCACAGATTTTTGCCACCAGCTCGTCCATGTATTGGCGAACGGTAAGTCCCTTGTTGGTGGTCAGTGATTCGCTCAGCAGTGCATCGATTGATGCTGGGTTAGCGGTTGCAATATGCTCAGCCACTGTGTGCAAGAAGTCTCTCATTGCATCAGTATTAGCAGAAAAATCGGTTTCGCATGCTGACTGAATAAGAACGCCTGTTTTGCCGTCCGCTGTAACATAGCTTTCGATTCTGCCATGATTGGTAGCGTTATCGGCGCGCTTGGCGGCAACAGCGGCACCCTTTTTACGCAAAATTTCGACGGCTTGCTCGATGTCCCCATTCGCTTCTTCAAGGGCCTTTTTGCAATCCATCATCCCTACCTGAGTCCTGTCTCGCAGTATTTTGACCAATTCCATGCTGGTGTTACTCATTAAAAAACTCCTGCTAATATGTGTTAGATGTTACAATTTTTTTATTTTACCGTATACTGTTCTCAAATCTTTGGCGCCGCGTTTCCTTATAAGGATAAGGATTTGTCGCCTAAAATATCCCCTAAGTCTGCCAAAACTGTGCAATTTTACAACCGTTGAGGTAGTCTTTGACAAAAAGATGGCAACATTTTAGGCTAGAGAGCGCTTAAAACATTAAAATTACGTCGTACTACACGTCCAAGGAGATACTATGCCAGTACCAAAAAGAAAATGGTCGCGACAGCGTACACGAACGCGCCAAGCCAATAAAGGCATTAAGCCAAAATCTATTACTGGCTGCCAAACGTGCCAAGCGCCACTTATACCCCACCAAGTCTGCCAAGACTGTGGGTACTATAAGGGTATTAAGGTCGTACGCACCAAGACCGACCGCCTCTATCAACGAGGACAGGCTCGTGAAGCCGTTGCTGCTAGAGCACGAACGATGAAGCAACAAGGCGCTACACCAGCGTCTGAAGGCACCAATCAGTAATAGGACTGATTGAATAGATTTTTGTACATTAATGACGCCGTTTGTCACTGTGCAAGCGGCGTCATTAGTTTTACAGACTAAAAGGTGAACGCACATGATAGCAGTAGATGTAATGGGTGGAGATTTTGCTCCTGATGTTGTCCTACAGGGGGCGGTAGCAGCAGCACAAAAGTCTATCCCCGTAACCCTCTTTGGTCCCTATGATCTTGTTTATCAATGGCTTACAACACGCTTTCCCAGTTGGCACACGTATCCCATTACCATTGTGGATGCACCACAGCAGATTGCAATGGATGAGGAAAGTGTGGCTGCTGTGCGCAGCAAGACGCAATCATCACTGGTTAAAGCTGTGGCCAGCGTAGCAAGCAAGGAATGTAGTGCGGTTATCTCCGCAGGAAACTCCGGTGCTCTAATGGTTGCATCAGCGCTTATTATCGGCATGCGTGATGGTATAAATCGCCCCGCAATTGCCGGTTTTTTACCAACCAGTGGCGGCCATCCCGTGCTAGCCCTCGATCTTGGTGCCAATACCGAATGTCGCCCCAATCACTTATATCAATTTGCCCATTTAGGCAGCGAATATGTTGCCAACATGGTGAACAAGCCGGCACCCCTGGTAGGTCTTTTGTCCAATGGCCATGAGGCAGGGAAGGGTTCTGTGCTTACCAAAGAGACGTATGCTCTTTTAAAAGGGAGCAGCCTAAACTTTTATGGCAATGTTGAGCCGTATGACCTCTTTCAAGGCAAGGTTGATGTGGTAGTGTGTGACGGATTTGCTGGCAATGTTATGCTTAAGACCATGGAATCAGTGGTATCGTTGTGCATTTTGTTGGATAGTTCATTAAAAGGCAAGATCGCTGACAAGGGTATGCACACCATACGTGGAGGAGCGCCTTTGCTCGGTGTTAAGGGCTGCGTTATTGTGTGCCATGGTGGGGCGAGTGCCCAGGATATTGAGGATGCAATAAGCATGGCTTATAACACCTCAAAGGGCGATGAACGTTCAAAAACACTGATTTTACCTGAAAAATAACTAATTAATGACATTGCTATCATTTTTTGTATATTAGAAATAATAAACGTTTTCTCAAACATTAATGAGCGCCTTTACTGGCGGGAGTAGTACTTATGAATTTTTCTTCTAATGCGTTGACAGAATGGTTTGAAAAAATATCGCTCAGCGTTATGGCTTATCGCAAAGAAGTATTGATAGGCCTAGGCATAACTGCTGGGCTTATTAGTGGCGTGATGGGGTATATGTGGTATAAGCATCATGCCCAAATAGCCGCACATAAAGATTTGATTGATTTTATGCAGGTATACGATGCTTCCATCACTGCAGAGGGAAAGGCCAAGGCAGGTGCTAACTTTGCCTCTGAACAGGAAAAGTGGCGCAGTGTACAGGAGCTTGCAGCCAGTGACTATAATCGTCACAAACATGCCGGCATTGCTTCATGGTACCTGGTATACGAGGCTGAAGCGTTAGCAAACCTTGGTAAGCACGCTCAAGCCGCTGAAGTGCTTAAACGGGCTATTGATAAGATGCCAAGTGAGACAGTTAAAGATTTTTATCGCGTCAAGCTTGCACTTATTAACATAGATAGCGATGTTAAAGATACGCAAAAGCAGGGCTTTCAAGCATTGGAAGCGATTGCTCAAGATAGTAAACACGCTGCTAACGAAGTAGCCCTTTATTATTTAGGCGCTTATTTCTGGGCTGAAAAAGAATATACGCAAGCAAAAAATTATTGGCAGCAACTGATGGTTAAATATGGCTACAAAGATGCTAAACAACAATCAGGATATGCCGATTTAGTTAAAGAGAAGCTGCGCCTTATTAGTGCAGATTGGTAAGTAATAACAATATTAGAAAGGGATAGAAAGCGTGACTGAGCAGCATACTAACGTCCGTGTGCGTTTTGCACCATCACCAACCGGACATTTACATATAGGTGGGGTGCGCACTGCATTATTTAATTGGCTCTTTGCCCGTCATACCGGCGGCACCTATTTGGTGCGTGTTGAGGATACCGATGTGCAGCGTTCAACAGATGTCTTTTTGGCATCACAGTTGCGCTCGCTAGCATGGTTCGGGCTGATGCCTGATGCCCAGCAACCCATTGTGTATCAGATGTCGCGCGTGCAAGAGCATATTAAAGCGGCGAACAGCCTTGTTGCTCAAGAACGTGCCTATCCCTGTTTCTGCCCTCCGCGTGATGCGGACGAGGTGATCCATGAGTTGGAGCAGGGCCACGGTAGTAAATATAGTGGAACTTGCAGAGATAAGGCTTATACGCCTGAGGACTTGCAAAAGCCACATGCTATTCGCTACAAGCTACCAAAAGAGCTTAGCAGTGTAGAATTTCATGATCTTGTTGTTGGAACGGTTAAAACTGATCGTGATCAACTTGATGATTTTGTTATTGTTCGCCGCGATGGAACACCAGTATACAATTTTTGTGTGGTTATCGATGATCTATTCATGAAGATTACGCACGTAATCCGTGGACAAGATCATATATCCAACACGCCAAAGCAAGTTTTATTATATCGTGCACTTGATGCCAAGGAACCACTGTTTGCCCATATCTCCCTTATTTTAGGGCCGTCAGGTGCAAAGTTAAGCAAGCGTGATGCAGCCGTCTCGGTTGAAGAGTATCGCCTTGAAGGCTACCTTGCCGATGCGCTGGCAAACTATCTGGTGCGATTAGGCTGGTCACACGGAGACCAAGAAATTTTTACCCGTGACCAGCTTGTGAGCCTCTTCTCGCTAGATGCTGTAGGCAAGAAGGGTGGCATCTTTGATAGTAAAAAGTTACAGTGGTTGAACGGCATTTATATGCGCCAAAAAACGGCTGATCAGCTGTTAACAGCGTTGCAAGATGTCAACAATGTTTATGTCGCAGATTTGGCAGCTCTTTGGGAGCCGGCGACGTTACATCAGCTTATCGATGAGTACAAACAGCGTTGTGTAACATTGGTTGAGTTATTTAAAAATGTTTCAGGCCTTGCCCATGATCCTGAATTATTGGATGTACATTTAATAGCTAAGTGGCGTAGTGCAACAACATTACCAATGCTTGAAGCCTTTGCTGATGGCCTTGACAGGTTTGATGGGCCGTGTACGCACGATACAGTGCAGGCGTTGGCCGAACAGGTATGCGCAAGTGTACAGGCATCATTAGTAACTTTAGCGCAGCCGTTGCGTCTAGCACTTACTGGCAGTATTGCCAGCCCGAGTGTATTTCAGTTGATTGCCATTATTGGCATAGAGCGTGCGCATAGGCGCATAAGGAGGCTAATAACGGTATTAGCACCATAAGTAAGAACAAATGTGAGGTTATAGTTTAGATAAATGGAAGGTTATATCATGAGTAATGGAATAGAAAAAAGGCTGAGGATCGGCATGATTTTTCCCGGTCAGGGATCACAATCCCTGGGCATGGGTAAGGATATGTACGATCGTGAGCGTATCATACAAGAGTATTTTGAAGAGGCATCACACTGCCTTGAAAATAACTTTGTTCGTCTCTGCTTTGCATCCTCTGAGCGTGAGCTTAAAGAGACCGTGAATGCGCAAACAGCAATCTTTTTAATTGGTGCATCATTTTATACGCTTATTAAAGAAAAGTATGGCATCATACCAGACATTGTGGCCGGCCACAGTTCTGGTGAATACGCTGCTATTTTTGCGGCAGAAGGCATGAGCTTTCCTGATGCTCTGTACTTGCTCAAAAAGCGATCATTGTTTATGGAGGAGGCAACGCAAAAATTTCCTGGCAGCATGATTGCCGTACTTGGCGTGCCCTTTGAAACATTAAGCACAATTTGTAAACGCTATGATGACCCTAAGGGCCTTGAGCGGGTTGCAGAGATTGTTAATTACAATAGTCCACATCAGCTGGTAGTCTCTGGCACTATACCAGAACTTGACGCCGTAGAGCGCGATATTCGTGCATTAGGTGGCAAGGTTCTACCGCTTAACGTTGCGGGTGGCTTCCATTCACGGCTGATGAGCGAGGCTGAAAAGCTCTTTGCTATGTATATGGTGAAGGTTGACTTTAAGGATCTTTCCATTCCACTGGTGAATAATATTGCCGGCTGCTTGGTGCAGAACAATGCAGATATTAAAGCGTCTGTGGTAAAGCAGATGAGCTCACATGTGTTGTGGTGGCCGTCGATGCAAAACTTTAAAGACTGTGATGTGATTATTGAAATGGGTCCTGGCAATAAGCTTACCAAAATGCTTAAGCGGGCATGGCCAGACAAGGAAGTGTATTCGCTCAATACCCCTGAAGACTTGGAACAAATTGTAACGCGTCTTGGTAAAAATGTAGAGCAATCAGAGCTCGCCCT